>TARA_R110002012_G_scaffold35788_3_pt1 | contig 123150 bp, 106 predicted proteins | sample TARA_R110002012 | Tara Oceans TARA_R110002012 (sample SAMEA4396515) | marine metagenome | biome: Westerlies Biome; feature: [DCM] deep chlorophyll maximum layer (ENVO:01000326); material: water (ENVO:00002006), including particulate matter (ENVO:01000060) such as... | depth 40 m
CTACCAAAGAGGAGATGCTGCAATGTCGAATTATCCAGTGGACATGTCGGTCACACCCGAAGTCAAAGCCTTCTTTGACCCCGACACCAACACCATCAGCTATGTGGTCAAGGACCCTGCCTCGACCTCTTGCGCGGTTGTCGATTCCGTCATGGACATCGACTATGCCGCCGGCCGGATCACCTATGGCCACGCTGACGCGATGATTGCCTACATCAAGGACAACGGGCTGAAGCTCGAATGGATCATCGAGACCCACGTCCATGCCGACCACCTCTCCGCAGCGCCCTATATCCAGGACCAGCTCGGCGGCAAGATCGGCATCGGCGACAAGATCATGGTCGTGCAGGATACCTTCGGCAAGGTCTTCAATGAAGGCACCGAATTCCAGCGCGACGGCTCGCAGTTTGATGCGCTGTTTCAGGACGGCGACACCTACCAGATCGGCTCTATGCAGGCCTTCACCATGTACACGCCGGGCCATACGCCTGCCTGCATGGTGCATGTGATGGGCAATGCCGCCTTTACCGGCGACACGCTGTTCATGCCCGATGGTGGCTCGGCCCGCGCCGATTTCCCCGGTGGCGATGCCGGTGTGCTCTACGATTCGATCCAGAAGGTCCTGTCGCTGCCCGACGAGATGCGCCTGTTCATGTGCCATGACTATGGTCCGAATGGTCGCGATATCCAGTGGGAAACCACGGTCGGCGACGAGAAGGCTCACAACATCCATGTCGGCGGCGGCAAGAGCCGTGAGGACTTCATCAAGTTCCGGACCGAGCGCGATGCCCAGCTGGCCATGCCGCGGCTGATCATCCCGTCGTTGCAGGTCAACATGCGCGCCGGCGAAGTGCCCAAGGACAAGGACGGGCATCCGGTGCTGAAAGTTCCCGTCAACGGGCTCTGACGGGCTGCTGCGCCCCGGTCGCAATCACGCAATGGATGGGTAGAGCAATGGACATCAGGAAGATCAATCGCGGCCTCTCGGTGAGTCCGCAAATCGCTCCGGCTGATCTGGTCGAGTTGCAGATGGCGGGCTTCCGCTCCGTCATCTGCAACCGGCCCGACGGCGAAGGCGCCGATCAGCCGACTTTCGCGGAAGTCGAAAAGGCGGCCCGGGCGGCTGGACTTGAAGCCCATTACCTGCCCATCGTCGCAGGCCGCGTGGCCGACGACGACGCCGAAAAGTTCGATGCCGCGATTTCGGATCTTCCCGGCCCGGTGCTCGCCTATTGCCGCACCGGCACCCGCTCCACCACGCTCTGGGCCCTGGCTGAAGGCGCGCGCGGCACGCCTTTGCCCGATATTCTGGCCACCACCAAGGCCGCCGGATACGACATGTCGGGCGTCGTCCGGCGTATCGCCAATGGCGGCAAGACGCCCACCGATATCGCCGACTTCTCCTATGACATCGTCATCATCGGCGGCGGCGCTGCCGGGATCTCGGTAGCCGCCAGCCTGCTGGCCCGCGCTTCCGATCTCGACATCGCCATCATCGATCCGCAGGATGTGCATTATTACCAGCCCGGCTGGACCATGGTCGGCGGCGGCATTTTCGAGCCGGAAGTCACCGCCCGCACCATGGGTTCACTGATCCCGCGCGGCGTGGCCTGGATCAAGGCCGCAGTCGCCGCCTTCGAGCCCGCCAGCAATGCGGTGATCCTCGATGGCTGCCGGGTGGTGCGCTACAACCGCCTGATCGTCGCCCCCGGCCTCAAGCTTGACTGGGACGCCATCGAAGGCCTGCCAGAAACCCTTGGCCGCAATGGCGTGACATCGAACTATCGATATGATCTGGCGCCCTACACCTGGAAACTGGTCAAGGGCATGAAAGCCGGCAAGGCGATTTTCACCCAGCCGTCAATGCCGATCAAATGCGCCGGCGCGCCGCAGAAGGCGCTCTATCTTTCGGGTGATCACTGGTTCAAGTCCGGTGATCTCTCAAACATCGATATCGAGTTCTGCAATGCAGGTGGCGTTCTCTTCGGCGTCAAGGACTATGTGCCGGCGCTTGAGCAATATATCGCCAGGTACAAGGCCGAAATCAGCTTCAGCCACAACCTTGTCAAGATTGATGGTCCGGCGAAAAAGGCCTGGTTCACGGTGACCGATGCCGAGGGTAACAAGGACATCGTTGAGAAATCCTTCGACATGATCCATGTCGTGCCGCCGCAGACAGCGCCGGATTTTGTTCGCGTCAGCCCGCTTGCCGATGCGGACGGCTGGGTCGATGTCGATCAGACCACGTTGCGCCACAAGAGCTTTGACAACGTCTGGTCGCTCGGCGACGTCATGAACGCGCCGAACGCCAAGACGGCTGCCGCCGCCCGCAAGCAGGCGCCGGTTGTCGCCAACAATGTGCTGGCCGACATGGGCCGTGTGAAGGGCATTGCCCATTACGACGGCTACGGTTCCTGCCCGCTCACCGTGGAGCGCGGCAAGATCGTTCTGGCCGAGTTTGGTTATGGCGGCAAATTGCTGCCAAGTTTCCCGGGCTTTCTCGTCGACGGCACCAAGCCAAGCCGGGTCTCCTGGCTGCTCAAGGAGCGCATTCTGCCGCCGATCTACTGGAAGGCCATGCTCAAGGGCAAGGAATGGATGGCCAGGCCTGAAGTCGTCGGCTGACCTGAGCGAAACCGCATTCTGATCCCACTTGACCGGCGGTGCGCCGAGACCGCCGCAGGCCGGAAACTGCCCAAGACTTATGTGCTGCGTACACAGCAAGGATATCGACATGCTCAAAGATCCCGCCCTCCTCAATCGCCTTGCCCGCGTCATGCCGGTCTTCGACTGGGGCCGCCGCTATGACCGCGATGCGCTGAGCAACGACCTTGTTGCCGCGGTAATTGTCACCATCATGCTGATCCCGCAATCGCTGGCTTACGCGCTGCTGGCCGGCCTGCCGGCCGAGACCGGCATCTACGCCTCGATCGCGCCGATCGTGCTCTACGCCATCTTCGGCACCAGCCGGGCGCTGGCCGTCGGGCCCGTCGCGGTGGTCTCGCTGATGACCGCAGCCGCGATCGGCAATATCGCCGAGCCGGGCTCGCCCGAATTGCTGCTTGCCGCCGTCACGCTGGCCTTCCTGTCGGGCGCCTTTCTGATCCTGCTCGGTGTCTTCCGGCTCGGCTTTCTCGCCAACTTCCTCTCGCATCCGGTGATCGCCGGCTTCATCACCGCCTCGGGCATTCTCATCGCCATGAGCCAGTTGCGCCATATCCTGGGCATCTCCGCGAGCGGTGCCAACCTGCCCGAACTGCTGCGCTCCCTGTTCGAGCATCTGGACGAGATCAACTGGATCACGCTTGCCATCGGTGTGAGCGCCACCGCCTTCCTGTTCTGGGTGCGCAAGGGGCTGATGCCGCTGTTGCTGTCGACCGGCATGAAGCCGAAGCTGGCGGGCGTGCTCGCCAAGGCCGGTCCGGTGGCGGCGGTGTTTGTCACCACCTTCATCGCCTGGGTCTTCAATCTCGGCGAAACCGCAGGCGTCCGGGTCGTGGGCGACGTGCCGCAGGGGCTGCCGCCGCTGACCATGCCGTCCTTCTCGCCCGATCTGCTGGGCCAGCTGATCGGCCCCGCGGTGCTGATTTCAATCATCGGTTTTGTCGAGTCGGTCTCGGTCGCCCAGACCCTGGCCGCGCGCAAACGCCAGCGGATTGTTCCCGACCAGGAACTGATCGGCCTCGGGGCTGCCAATGTCGGCGCGGCGTTTACCGGCGGCTACCCGGTCACCGGCGGCTTTGCCCGCTCGGTGGTCAATTTCGACGCCGGTGCGGAGACCCCGGCTGCCGGCGCCTATACCGCGGTCGGACTGCTGCTTGCGGCCATGCTGCTGACGCCGCTGATCTATCACCTGCCGCAGGCAACGCTTGCCGCCACCATCATCGTGGCGGTGCTGTCGCTGGTGGATTTCTCGATCCTGAAAAAGACCTGGGTCTACTCCCGCGCCGATTTCGCCGCCGTCAGCGCCACCATCGCGCTGACGCTGCTCTTCGGCGTCGAGGTCGGAGTGACCGCCGGTGTGGTGCTGTCGATCCTGATCCATCTCTACAAGTCGTCGCGGCCGCACATGGCCGTTGTCGGCCGGGTTCCGGGCACCGAGCATTTCCGCAACGTCAAGCGCCACAAGGTGGAGATCGACGAGACCGTGCTGACGCTCCGGGTCGACGAGAGCCTTTATTTCGCCAATGCGCGCTATCTGGAGGACAGTCTCTACGACATGGTGGCCGCCCGCCCGCAGCTCAGGCACGTGGTGCTGATGTGCCCGGCGGTCAACGAGATCGACATGAGCGCGCTGGAATCGCTGGAAGCGATCAACGAGCGGCTCAAGGCGCTGGACGTGACTTTCAATCTCAGCGAGGTCAAGGGGCCGGTCATGGACCGGCTGCGCCGAAGCGATTTCCTGCATCACCTCAGCGGCAAGGTGTTCCTCAGCCAGCACCAGGCGGCCGAGGAACTGGCCGCCGGGCCTTCCGAAAACAGTTTCACAACCTCCCAACCCCAATAGGAGATCACCATGACCATACGCATCGGCGACACCGCCCCGAACTTCAAGACCGACACCACCAGCGGCCCGATCGATTTTCACCAGTGGATCGGTTCCTCCTGGGCCTTCTTCTTCAGCCATCCGGCCGATTTCACCCCGGTCTGCACCACCGAGATGGGCCGCACGGCGCAGCTCGCCGACCAGTTCGCCGCCCGCAACGTCAAGCCGATCGGCCTGTCGACGGACGGCGTCGAGGAGCACATGGCCTGGATCAGGGATGTCAATGACACGCAAGACACCACGCTGACCTTCCCGATTGTCGCCGACAGGGATCACAAGGTGGCCGAGCTCTACGACATGATCCACCCCAACGCGAGCACCACGGCCGCCGTGCGCTCGGTCTTCATCATCGACCCGGACAAGAAGGTCCGTCTGACCATGACCTACCCGATGAATGTCGGGCGCAATTTCGACGAGATCCTCCGGGTCATTGACGCGCTGCAGCTGGCCGACGCCAAGACGGTAGCCACGCCTGCCGACTGGCGTCCCGGCGGCAAGGTCATCATCCCGACATCCGTCAGCAACGAGGATGCCAAGGGTATCTTCCCGCAGGGCTGGGAAGAAATCCGCCCCTATCTCCGCGTCACCGACGTCAGCTGAGACATCAGTTCCTCACGCAAGACGCCCGCTGCGAAGCGGGCGTTTTCATATCCGGGAGGTTAGCACTGCGTTCGGGGTCAGGTCCCCGCGATCACGTCAGTGGCCTGATCCGCACCGCAATCAGGTCAACACCCTTCGCGCCGCCCGACACATCACTGTTGATGATCAGAAATCCACCCTGGTTGGGGGCCAGAGCCCGGTCGTAGTCGAGGCTGAACAGGATGTCGTTGGTGTCATAGGTCACGTCGAAGCGCCGCCGGCCGCAGTCTCCCAGAACCGAGAATTCGCAGCGGACATAGATCTGGGTCGCCTCGGGTGTCGCCGAGCGCATGGTCAGTGCCAGCACCGATTGGCGGCCGGCCAGTGCCTGCATCACCTCAGGCCCGAGCGGTACCCGCACTTCGCCACTCGCATCGGCTGAAGCGGACGCGATCCTGAGCACATTGCCTTCAGCTTCCTCGACCACCTCGGCGCTGGCGTTGCCGCCCGCTTCGGCTGTGCCGTCGCGGCCCGGCGTATAGACATTGGCCCACTCTCCGGAAAATCCTGCGCCGGGATTGAGTTGCTGTGGTCCGCCGGCAAAATCGTCGCGTGTGAGCGATGGGGGCGGATTGGGAACGCCCGTGTCACGCTCCTCTGCACTCATCAGTGCGCCGCTTTCAATCAGCCACCAGATGCCGATGCCCAGAAACGACAGCATCACTGCGGCGGAGAACAGCGAGGCAAAGATCGGGCGTTTGCGCTTTTCCTTGCGGGCTCTGGCCACCTTGACCTTCTTGCCGGGCTTTTGCGGCTTGGCGTCGGCGGGTGCCGCGATGTGCGGTGGTCGCTCGGCGTTCAACTCAGGCGCTGCACCCGCGGCAGTTGCCGCTCCGGCAGCACCGGGAACGAAATCCAGCATGGCATCACCAGCCGCCGTCTTGCGGCGGGCATCGCCCTGCGGCTGTGCCGAAACCGAGGTGACTGCCGGGGCCGGTTGATGCGGAACGCCCGTTTTGGGCTCGAGCTCGTTCCAGGGCGCGCGTCGGTCTTCGGGGGCGTCATGCTCCGGACCGAGCACCTCCGGGGCCCTCATGTCTGGCTTTCGCGCTTCAGGCACCGGAGCTTCCGGTTCCCTCTCAACAGGCAACGCTTCAGTGGGCGCGAGCGGTGCTGCGTGAACGGGTGCGGGATCGGCCTGTGCCGGCTTCGTCGGGGCGGGTTGGACAGGCGGCGCAGCGACTGGCGGCCGTGCTGCTGCTGCCTCATCGCGCGACGCGAAAACCTCGGGCGCTGCCGCCGGTGAGGGCGGGGTTTCTGTCTCGCTCGGTGGCGTCCATTCGGCCTCGATGTCGGTGATCAGCAGCTCGAGTTTTTCCCGATGCTCATCGATCCGCTCGGGATCGGCGATGCCTTGGCGTTCGAGGCTGCGGTCAAGCGCCGCCCGGGCGGAATCGTAGATCCGCCGGCGCGCCTGTGCGCCGGGAATGCCAGCCTTGTCCAAAGCCCCGCGAATTGCAGCTTCCATGCCGGTCAATGGTCTGTCTCCGTGTGGTCCGGCCTGGCTGGTGCCTGTCCGGATCAGTCAGTGCAGGCAATCGGGTTCAATCCTGGCGGGACCGGGCAGGGGAAGCCCGGTCAACCGCCGAGCATTGGTGCCTGCCGTTACGCTGTGCCTATCCGCTAACCCTGGAAAACTCAAGCTTGCAACAAATTCGTGTGGCATCCAGCTGTGGAATTGGAGCGGCAAGTCAAGTCTTTTCAGCTCACCCTGGCTCTGCTATGGGAATTGACGTTTGCGTAAACGTCATTCTGATTTGCGAGGCCATATGACCCTTCCTGCCATTCTCAAGACCAATTTCAGGCTGCCGGTTGTGGCCGCGCCTCTGTTCATTATTTCCCATCCTCCATTGGTCATGGCCCAGTGCAAGGCGGGCATCATGGGATCGTTTCCCGCGCTCAACGCCCGCCCTGAAGCCCAGCTGGACGAATGGCTGGCCGAAATCACCGAAGGCCTGGCCGACCACGACGCCAAGAACCCGGACCGCCCGTCGGCACCTTTTGCGGTCAACCAGATCGTGCACCGCTCCAACAAGCGGCTCGAGCATGATCTGAGCATGTGCGTCAAATACAAGGTGCCGGTGGTGATTTCGTCGCTCGGCGCGGTGCCCGAAGTCAACGACGCGATCCATTCCTATGGCGGCATCGTGCTGCATGACATCATCAACAACCGGCATGCCAATTCGGCGATCCGGAAAGGCGCTGACGGTCTGATCGCGGTTGCTGCCGGCGCCGGCGGCCATGCCGGTCCGCTGTCACCCTTCGCCCTGATTCAGGAAATCCGCGAATGGTTCGATGGTCCGCTGCTTCTGTCCGGCTCGATTGCCACCGGCGGTGCCGTGCTCGCGGCCCAGGCCATGGGCGCTGACATGGCCTATATCGGCTCGCCCTTCATCGCCACCGATGAGGCCCGCGCCGTGGATGCCTACAAGCAGATGATTGTCGACAGCGACGCCAAGGACATCGTCTACTCCAACTATTTCACCGGCATTGCCGGCAACTATCTCAAGCCTTCGGTTACGGCTTCCGGACTCGATCCGGACAATCTGCCGGTGGCCGATCCGACCAAGATGGATTTCGACAAGGCAGCCTCCGGCCCGAAAGCCTGGAAAGAGATCTGGGGCTCGGGCCAGGGCATCGGCGCGGTCAAGAAAATCGGTCCGGTGGCCGATCTGGTCGATCGTCTCGAAAGCGAATACAAGGCCAGCCGCCAACGCCTGGCGCTGTAGCCCGCAACGAGGCCTGCATCCTGTCGCCTCGCTCTGGCGGACCGGGGAGGTCCCGCTGGGCTCAGCAAAAATATCGGCGGGCCGTCCATGCCCGCTTGAAATCGGGGGGCAACCAAGGTATTTGCCCTCCATCATGTCCGCGCGGCACTCAGTGCCATGCTTCATGAACCGGTACGCCGCTTTAGCTCAGGTGGTAGAGCACATCATTCGTAATGATGGGGTCGCAGGTTCGAGTCCTGCAAGCGGCACCACTTTCCCGTTTCGCGCTTGTCCCAAGCACCTGATTGCACGCGCGAACAGCAGCTGAATACGGATTGACCTTGCGAAGTGGTCGGCTGCAGTTAGAGTTCCGGCATGACGTGGAAAGCAATTATCCTGACCTTCTTGACCCTTGCCATCCTGGCATTCGGTCGTGAGCATCCGTGGACCCTGGCTGGTATCGCTGCTGGAAGTGTCGCGGCCATTTTCCTGGCGGTGATCGCCTCCCGTGCCAGTCGACGATAGTGCAGTCTTGCAGAGCGCTGTCGGCTTGGCACCTTGTCGCAGAGGGCCACTCTCGATTCAATGGGACCACCCTTTGCCCGCAGATTTCCCCGGCTGAACCCTCGTGCCCATGACCGTCGGAACCGGCATGCAGCACGAACCTGCGCGGCCGCTAAACTATGGTGTGGACATACACTCTTGTCCAATTATAGTCACAGATCTCCAGAACGTCCCGATCAGGCTGGGAGGCCAAATCGATTTGTCCGCCGTCGGGGCGTTTTTTCTCGAGAATGACACCAATAACAGCAATACAGGGAGAAACTGATGTCATCCAAAAAGAAACTGTTCGGCGCCTTGCTGACCACCGCCATTCTGGCGGGGAGCAGCGCTCTCGCCTCGGCCGAGACGCTTCGCTGGGCACGCGCCGGCGACAGCCTGACGCTCGACCCGCATTCGCAGAATGAAGGTCCGACCCACGCGCTTTCCCAGCAGATCTACGAGCCGCTGATCTCGCCCGACATGGAAGCCAAGCCGATTCCCGCGCTCGCAACCGAGTGGATGGTGAAGGAAGGCGACCCGAATGTCTGGGTTTTCAAGCTGCGCGAAGGCGTGAAGTTCCACGGCGGCGAAGATTTCACCGCTGAGGACGTGGTGTTCTCCTTCAACCGCGCCAAGATGGAAAGCTCCGACATGAAGGAGCTGCTGGTTTCCATCAAGGAAGTCCGCGCCGTCGATGACTACACCGTCGAGATGGAAACCGAAGGTCCGAACCCGATCCTGCCGAACAACCTGACCAACCTGTTCATCATGGACAAGGGCTGGGCAGAAGCCAACGACGTGACCGCGCCGGCCGAATTCGACGATGGCGAGGAAACCTATGCGGTGCGCAATGCCAACGGCACCGGCGCCTTCATGCTCGAAAGCCGCGAGCCGGACACCAAGACCGTGCTCAAGGCCAATCCGGACTACTGGGGCAAGGGCCAGTTCCCGCTCGAAGTGACCGAGATCATCTACACGCCGATCCAGAACGCAGCGACCCGCGTGGCCGCTCTGCTGTCCGGCGAAGTCGACCTGATCCAGGACGTTCCGGTGCAGGATATCGACCGTGTGGCCAATGGCGACGGACTGAAAGTCGGCAATGCGCCGCAGAACCGCACCATCTTCTTCGGCATCAACTCGGGTGATGCGGATCTCGAAAATGACAATGTCGAGGGCAAGAACCCATTCGCCGATGTTCGCGTGCGCAAGGCCATGAACATGGCGATCGACCGCGATGCCATCAAGCAGGTGGTGATGCGCGGCCAGTCCGCGCCGACCGGTGTGATCATCCCGCCTTTCGTTAATGGCTGGACCGACGCGCTCGATGCCTATCCGAAGGCTGACATCGATGCTGCCAAGGCGCTGATGGAAGAAGCAGGATATGGCGACGGTTTCGAAGTCACCATGCATTGCCCGAACGACCGCTACATCAACGACGAGGCCATCTGCCAGGCAGCCGTCGGCATGATGGGCAAGATCGGCATCAAGGCCAATCTGGTTGCCCAGACCAAGGCCAACCACTTCCCGCTGATTTCGGGCAAGAAGACCGACTTCTACCTGCTTGGCTGGGGCGTTCCGACCTTTGATTCCGAGTATGTGTTCAACTTCCTGGTCCACTCCACCACGGATGACCGCGGTTCCTGGAACGGCTCGCGCTTCTCCAACCCGGAAGTTGACGCCATGATCCAGTCGCTGGGTTCGGAGGTCGACCTCGACAAGCGCAACGAGACCATCGCCAAGATCTGGCAGGTTGTTCAGGACGAGCAGATCTACCTGCCGATCCACAACCAGGTCCTGAACTGGGGCATGAAGTCCAACATCGAGTTCCCGGTTCAGCCGGAAGACCAGCCACACTTCAAGTTCCTGAAGTTCAACTGATCAGCGCCTGAGCGCTTCCTGGACGGGGGCCCTGGTCCCCGTCCACTCCTTGTTTTTGAAAGCTCACCCATGCTCGCTTACGTGATCCGCCGCGTATTCCAATCGATCTTCGTACTGCTGATGGTCGGTCTGGTGGCGTTTTCCATGTTCCGCTTTGTCGGCGATCCGGTCGAAAACCTGCTTGGCCAGGAACGCACCCAGGCGGATATCGAGCGGGTACGGGACCAGTTGGGTCTCAACGATCCGTTTCCCGTCCAATACGTCAAGTTCCTCGGCAACGCGCTGCAGGGCAATCTCGGGGTGAGTTACCGGCAGGGACGGCCGGTCTCCGAGATCATTGCCGAACGTGCGCCGGCGACCCTCGAGCTTGCGGGCGTTTCAGCCCTTTTTGCCGTCGTTTTCGGGGTTGGACTCGGTGTCTTCACCGCCATCCGCAGGGACGGGTTCACGGCGAACCTGATCATGACCACATCGCTGATCGGGGTCTCGCTGCCAACTTTCCTGATCGGCATTCTGCTGATCTACGTCTTCGCCGTCGAACTGGGCTGGTTGCCCAGTTTCGGACGCGGAGAAACGGTCAAGATCGGCGGGTGGAGCACGGGCTTCCTGACCGAAAGCGGCCTCAAGGCCATCATCCTGCCGGCGATCACGCTCGGGCTTTACCAGATGACCCTTATCATGCGCCTGGTCCGCTCCGAGATGCTGGAAGTGCTGCGCACCGACTACATCAAATTTGCCCGGGCAAGGGGGCTTTCGACGCGCGCCATCAATTTCGGCCATGCGCTGAAGAACACCCTGGTCCCGGTGATCACAGTAACCGGCCTGCAGATCGGCTCCATCATCGCCTTCGCCATCATTACCGAGACGGTGTTCCAGTGGCCCGGGGTCGGCCTGCTGTTCATCAACGCCATCCAGTTTGTCGATATCCCCGTCATGGCAGCCTATCTGATGCTGATCTCCGTCATGTTCGTGCTGATCAACCTGATCGTCGACCTGCTTTACTTCGTCATTGACCCGCGGCTTTCCGCCGACGCGTCGGCGCGCGGACATTAGGGGGACGTGATGGAAGCAGTTTCCAATTTCCTGGCTTCGGACCTGTTCTACCGTTTCCGCAAGTCGCCGGTCGCGGTTCTCGCCTTCATCGTCACCGCGGTGCTGGTGCTCTCGGCCCTGTTCGCCCCCCTGATTGCACCTCAAAATCCGTTTGACCCGGGGTCTCTCAACCTCATGAACGGGTTTTCAACGCCGGGTGAACCCAACCAGTTTACCGGCGAAACCTTCGTGCTCGGAACCGATGACCAGGGCCGGGACGTGTTTTCGACCATCCTCTACGGTCTGCGTATCTCGCTGTTTGTCGGCTTTTCCGCGGTCATGTTCGCCATGGTGCTGGGATCGGTTCTGGGTCTGATTGCTGGCTACACCGGCGGGCGCACCGACACGATCATCATGCGCATCGCCGATATCCAGCTGACCTTTCCCGCAATCCTCGTCGCGCTGCTGATCTTCGGCATCGCCAAGGGCATCACGCCGCCTTCCTACCGTGATGAAGTGGCGATCTGGGTGCTGATCCTGGCCATCGGGCTTTCCGACTGGGTGCAGTTTGCCCGTGTCGTGCGCGGCGCCACCCTGGTGGAACGGAACAAGGAATATGTGCAGGCGGCAAAGCTGATCGGGCGCAAGCCGATGGCGATCATGCTCAAGCACATCCTGCCCAACACGCTGGGGCCGGTTCTGGTGATCGCGACGATTTCGCTGGCGCTGGCCATCATCGCCGAAGCGACGCTGTCCTTCCTCGGTGTCGGCGCGCCGCCGACCCAGCCCTCGCTGGGGACGTTGATCCGCATCGGCCAGGGTTTTCTGTTTTCCGGTGAGTACTGGATCCTGCTCTACCCGGCCGTGACGCTGCTTGCGCTGGCGCTGTCGGTCAACCTGCTTGGCGATTGGCTGCGCGATGCGCTCAATCCGAAACTGAAATAGGCGGAGACATGACCACCCCACTCCTCTCCGTTCGTGATCTTGTCATCAAGTTCCCCACCCGCCACGGTCCGCTGACGGCGGTCGACGGTGTCAGCTTCGACCTGGCAGCCGGCGAGGTGCTGGGCGTCGTCGGTGAATCAGGCGCAGGCAAATCGCTGACCGGTTCGGCCATTATCGGGCTGCTGGATCCGCCGGGCCATATTGCCTCGGGCGAGGTCTACCTGAAGGGCGAGCGCATCGACAATCTTCGCCCCGAAGAGATGCGCGCCATTCGCGGCCGGCGCATCGGCATGGTGTTCCAGGATCCGCTGACCTCGCTCAATCCGCTGTACACGATCGCCGACCAGCTGATCGAGACCATCCGCACCCATTTGCGGCTGTCCGAACGCGAGGCCCGCAAGCGCGCCATACAGCTGCTGGACGATGTCGGCATTCCGGCCGCCAGCCGCCGGATCGACGACTACCCGCACCAGTTTTCCGGCGGCATGCGCCAGCGCGTGGTGATTGCTCTGGCGCTCGCGGCCGGACCCGAACTCGTGATCGCCGACGAACCCACCACCGCGCTCGATGTCTCGGTTCAGGCCCAGATCATCGATGTTCTCAAGGAGCAGTGCACCCAGCACGGAGCCTCGGTCATTCTCATCACCCACGACATGGGCGTGATTGCCGAAACCGCCGACCGCGTGGCGGTGATGTATTCCGGCCGTATCGCGGAAATCGGACCGGTGCGCGAGATCATCCAGAATGCCAAGCACCCCTACACGAGCGGTCTGATGGGCTCGATCCCGACGCTCGCGCAGGAAGAAGACCGCCTGGTGCAGATACCCGGTTCGATGCCGCGGCTCTCGGATATTCCGCCCGGCTGCCCGTTCAATCCCCGCTGTGACAAGGTGTTCGACAAGTGCAGGGTGCATCGCCCCTCACTGATTCCGGTGGAAAACCGCGAGGTGGCCTGCTGGCTCTACGAGGATACCGAAGCGAAGGGGGCCTCCATATGACCGAGATTTCCGCGCCGCCCGAGACTCCGCTCATTCAGGTCGCCAACCTGTCATGCGTTTTTGACGTCTCGAAGCCCTGGCTGAACCGCGTCGTCGAACGCGAACCCAAGCAGTTCCTGCGTGCGGTCGACGATGTTTCCTTCGAGATCCGCAAGGGCGAAACCCTGGCGCTGGTCGGCGAATCGGGGTCCGGCAAATCAACCATCGCCAAGATGCTTGTCGGCTTGCTGGAGCCCAGTGCAGGCACGATCCTGTTTGATGGCCAGCCAATGATCATCGACAGCTCCGAGCGGATGATGGAATTGCGCAAGCGCTTCCAGATGATCTTCCAGAGCCCTTATGCCAGCCTCAATCCGCGCTGGAAGGTGGCCGATGTCATTGCCGAGCCGATGGTTGTTCTGGGCGTCGAGAAGGAAAGCGCGAAAATCCAGGCCCGGGTCGATGAATTGCTTGAACTGGTTGGCCTGTCCGCCGCCGACGGGTCTAAGTTCCCGCACGAGTTCTCCGGCGGCCAGCGCCAGCGTATCGCCATTGCCCGGGCGCTGTCCTCCAATCCGGAGTTCATTGTCTGCGACGAGCCGACCTCGGCGCTGGACGTGTCGGTGCAGGCACAGATCCTCAATCTGATGCGGGACCTGCAGGACCAGCTGGGCCTGACCTATCTATTCATCAGCCATGACCTGTCGGTGGTTCGTCACATGGCCAACCGCATCGGTGTCCTGTATCTCGGCGCGCTGGTCGAGATTGCCGACAGCAAGGAGCTGTTCAAGGCCCCGCAACACCCCTACACGCGGATGCTGCTGGATGCGGTTCCCGACCTGGAAATGACCGGCCGTCAGCGCAAGGAAGTGGAAGGGGAAATCCCCAACCCGATCAACCCGCCATCGGGCTGTACCTTTCACCCGCGTTGCCCCTTCGCCAATGAGCGGTGCGAACGTGAGGTGCCCGGCTGGACGCAGACAAGATTCGGTGTCGCCGCCTGCCACGGCGTGGAAGAGGGGCGGATTCCCGCAGCCGAAATCACCCGGTGACGGCGAACCCTTATCGGGCCCGCCGGTATTTGACCTCTATCCGCACCATGGAAATCTGCCCAACGACGCTCTAGTCCGCGCCATGGGCCATGTCGCGGGGGCGCAGGAAGCCTTTCTGGTAGATATAGACCGCAACACCGATGGTGACACCGACAATGTCGGTCAGCCATCCGGCATCGATCATCGTCAATCCACCTGCCAGCAGGATGACCCGCACCACGCTGCTGGCGCGGCCGAAGAACCAGCCCTGCACGGCTGCCGACAGTAGATAGACCCCGACGGCAGCAGTCGCGGTGACATGGATGGAATCGACCCAGCTTCCCTGCAACAACATTTCGTCCGACAGGTAGAACATGTAAGGCACGATGAACGCTGCCAGCCCGAACTTGAAGCTTTCGACACTGGTCTTGAGCGGATCCGACCCGGCCAGCGCTGCTCCGGCATAGGCCGCAAGTGCGACCGGTGGTGTGATGGCCGAGATCACGGCGAAGTAGAAAATGAAGAAATGCGCCGTCAGCGGCTCGATCCCGAGATTGATCAGGCCCGGCGCCATGACACTTGCGGCAACCACGTAGGCGGCGGTCGTCGGCATGCCCATGCCGAGCACGATTGAAACAAACATGGCAAAGATCAGCGCCAGGAACTGGCTGTGTTCGGCGAGCCCCAGAAGCACCGCAGAAAAGCGTGATCCGATGCCGGTCAGCGCAATGACGCCGACGATGATGCCCGCTGTCGCACAAACCGCGACCAGCTGCAGCGCCATGCGCGCACCCAGTTCCAGCGCCCGGAACAGTTGTTTCGGACCCATGCGATGTGGCGTCAGCCAGGACACCACGGCCGCCGACATCATCGCCAACGTGCCGCAGCGGATCACCGAATAGCCCGACAGCAACGAGCCGATGAGCACGATGATCGGCGTGAACAGATAGACCTGCTTCAAAAGCTTGGCGAATTTCGGCAGCTCTGAGCGGGGCAGCCCGACCATGCCGTATTTCTGCGCTGCCAGATCCACCATGAAGAAGATCGAGAGGAAGTAGATGATCGCCGGAATGATGCCAGCATAGACGATGTTGATGTAGGGAATGCCGGTGATCTCGGCCATGATGAAGGCGCCGGCGCCCATGATGGGCGGCATGATCTGGCCGCCGGTCGATGCAGCCGCCTCGACCGAAGCTGCGGTCTGCGGCTTGTAGCCGACCTTCTTCATCATCGGGATGGTGAGGCTGCCGGTTGCCACCACATTGCCGGCGGACGTTCCGTTGATCATCCCCATGAGGCCGGACGCAAACACCGCCACCTTGGCGGGACCGCCGCGCTTGTGGCCGGCCGTGGCGAAGGCGAAATTGACGAAATACTCGCCGACCCGGGTGGCCTGCAGAAATGCGGCGAAGATCACAAACAGGATGATGTAGGTCGAGGAGATGGCAATCGGAGCACTGAGAATGCCGTTGTCGGTGATGATGTAGGTGAAGAACCGTTTCGCATCATAGCCACGATGGTAGAGAATTCCCGGCAGCCATGGCCCGAGAAAGGCGTAGCCGACAAACACGCTGGCGATGATGACCAGCGCCATGCCGGCAAGACGGCGTGTCAGTTCGACCACCAGCAACACGCAGGTAACAGCCGCCCACATGTCCGACGGCAGCGCCATCGAGATGCCGCCACGCAACTGCAGCTGACGGGAAAACAGAATGAGATAGGCGATCGCGCTGAATGTCGCCACGACTAGCAGCACATCCGGCAGCGAGATCCGGCTCTGCGGACGCTCGGCGAAGAACCAGCCATGCGCGATGGCCAGCAAGCTGCCTGCAAACAGCGGGATACCGTAATAGCGCAGCGCCCAAGGCTGGCCTGCAGGCACGCCGGTCTGCACGACATTGTACCAGATGGCCAGGAACATGGTGAAACCGGTCAGGATGCCAACGGCGGCGAGCGCCAGAATGACATTGGCGAGAAAATTGCGTGGTGTGGCCGCATCAGCCCGGGTGGCGCCTGCGGCATAGATCATGAAGCCGAGCGCCAGCCCGCCACCAATGTGGGACAGGCGGTAAGCCCAGGTTTCCAGCGGGTAGATATTCATCACATAGAGGTGGAAGCTTGAATAGGCCACACAGGAGATTGCGACCACCCACATCAACCACCCGGAGAAGATGCGCTGATTGAAGCCGACCGGTTCCTCGTCGACATGGGACACAGCCTCTGCGAGTGACACATCGTCCTGAACATCTTCTTCGATTTGCTTTGGTTTTGTGTCTGACATGGTGCGCCCTCCCACAGGCAGTGATACTCTTGTCCCGGCTTAAAAAAACAGGGCGGAATTGTGCAATCCCGCCCTGCGCCTGATCCCGGTCGACCGGATTATCCGGACGGTTTTTTACGTCCTACTTCAGTTCGTCGGCGATCTCGTAGCCGTTTTCCGCAAACCACTTGGCAGCACCCGGGTGGAACGGCATGAAGGTGTTCTTGTCGAAATGCTCCGGCAGGGTTTCGGCGGCAGCCTTGTGGCCCTGAAGCATGCGTTCATGCTCTTCCATTGCCAGCTTGGTAACTTCGTAGACGAGGCTGTCGGGCACGCTTTCATGGACAATCGCAAAGTTCCACAGCGACACGGTTTCAATGTCCTCCGGCTGGTCCTCATAGGTGTTGGCCGGAATGGTGAAAGCTGCCATTGCCGGTTCGGCCTTGAGGAACATGTTCCGCTCTTCTTCGGTCATGCTGATGAATACGACATCGTTTTCAACGGCGAGCTGGGTGTAGGCGCCGTTCGGGATGCCCGCGGCATAGACGAAGGCATCGACCAGGCCGTCCTTCAGCTGTCCGGCCGTATCGCTGGCGCCGGCATAGGAAATGTTGACCTCCATGCCTGCCGCCTTGAAGTAACGTGGCCAGTAGGCTGCCGAGGTGCCGCTTGCCGGTCCGACGCCGACCCGCTTGCCTTCCAGATCCTTGAACGACTTGATGCCGGAGCTCGCCAGCACCGCTGCCTGCAGCGGGGTCTGATACATCGGGAACATCGCGCGGACCGCGGTGTGTTCGACACCTGGCATCACTTCGCTCTTGCCGACCCAGGCATCATAGGCCGGGCCCATGGTGACAAAGCCCATGTTCAGGTCGCCGGTCTGGACCAGCGTGACGTTCTGTCCGGGACCGCCGGTGATCTCGACGCTGGCGTTGACGCCCAGCTTTTCGCTGATCAGACCGGCGAAACCGCTACCATAGGCAAAATAGGACCCGCCTTGGCTACCTGTGCCAAAAGTCAGCGTTTCCGGCCAGCCCGACTTGTCTTGTGCGACTGCCGCTGCGGCGAAACTTCCCGCAATTGCCAGCGCAAGAATGGATTTCCTTACAAATTTCATGGCTCACTCCTCCCGTGAATGCACCTTGTGGTGCCATTCCCAAGACGCTACAGCCTGACGAAGCTGCTCCTCAAGGACTGCCAATTATATAAATAATTTGATTAATCTCTAAGCCGTTGTTGCGATTGAGCCTATGTTGGCCAGCAACAGGTCCATGAATGCTTCGCGAGCCGGGTCCTTGGTATCCCGCATCCAGCAGGCCGCCAGCGCCAGCTTGTTGCGGATCGGCGTCTCGGGCATCTTCAGCGGGACGAACCTCACACCATCAACGCCCAGGCGGGATGCCCAGCGCGGCACGATGGCAATGCCCATGCCGCGGCTGACCAGGTTGACGATGGTCTGCTTTTCCTCAGCGATCTGGACGACCCGAGCTGAGAGGCCTGCTTCGATGAAGAGCTGCATGCTCAGGTCATGGCTGTGCGGACGTGACTTGCGGTCAGGCACGATCAATGGCTGGTCGGCCAGTTGATGCACGTCGAGCTCATCACAATCGGCCAGCATGTGCCCCTCCGGGCAGGCCACCACCGCGGTCTCGTGGAACAGCGGATGAAACTCCAGTCCCCGGTCAGGGGTCTCCGGTGGACGAACGATGGCAATGTCGAGATGCCCGGACAGGATCTTTGGCAGCAGCCTGATCGTCTTTTGTTCAATGAGCTGGACCACGATTTCGGGATGCTGATCCCGAAACTGCGGCAACAGCTGTGGCAGCAACCCGGCCGCCGCGCTGTCGATCGCACCAATGCGCAAGGCAACGGCTTTCTCGTTCTTGTGATCCCGCAGTTTTGCCTCGAGCCGTTCCACATGGGAAATGATTTCGATCGCTTCGGGAAGCAGAATGCTGCCGGCTTCCGTCAGTGCGACGTTGCGGGTCGTCCGGGAGAGAAGCCGAACCCCGAGGCGGTCTTCCAGCAGACGAATCTGGCGGCCCAGCGATGCCGGCAGCATTTCCAGCTGCTGCGCGGCTTTTCCGAAATGAAGCTTTTCAGCAACGGTTACAAAACAGCGCAGTTGGAGGAATTCCATATTTCGGCACCTTTGATTATTTCATTTTTTTATATGATCTTTGCTGCATTGCTGCAACTCTCTCAACTTGCGAGATTGGCGCCTCTGATGAGGATCGCAGCAGTGATGATTTCGGCTGTTGCAAGAGTGAACACGGGGGATGGCCATGAAGACGTACAAGATCGCTGCGATACCGGCAGATGGAATTGGACCGGAAGTGATCGCAGCGGGGCTTCAGGCCATCGAAACCCTGGCTAAACGCGATGGCGGTTTTGCCCTTGAAGTCACCGATTTCGACTGGGGCTCGGAGCGCTACAAGAAGACCGGCGCCCTGATGCCGGAAGACGGCACCGAGCAGCTGAAGAAGTTCGACGCCATCTTCTTCGGCGCCGTGGGCGCTCCTGACGTCCCCGATCACGTCACGCTTTGGGGCCTGCGTCTGCCGATCTGCCAAGGCTTCGATCAATATGCCAATGTGCGTCCAACGCGCATTCTGCCCGGCATCAGCTCGCCGCTCGCCGAAGTGGGGCCTGGTGATCTTGATTGGGTCATCGTTCGTGAAAACTCGGAGGGCGAATATTCTGGCCATGGCGGACGTGCCCACAAGGGCATGCCGGAAGAAGTCGGCACCGAGGTCGCGATCTTCACCCGCGTCGGCGTGACCCGCATCATGCGTTATGCCTTCACGCTGGCGCAGTCGCGTCCACGCAAATTCCTCACGGTGGTGACCAAATCCAACGCCCAGCGGTTCGGCATGGTGATGTGGGACGAGATCGCCGCGGAAGTGGCGAAGGAATTCCCCGACGTCAAATGGGACAAGATGCTGGTCGATGCGATGACCGTGCGGATGGTCAAGGATCCCAAGAGCCTCGACACCATCGTTGCCACCAACCTGCATGCCGACATTCTGTCCGATCTCGCCGGCGCACTCGCGGGCAGCCTCGGCGTCGCACCGACCGCCAACATTGACCCGGAGCGTCGCTATCCATCGATGTTCGAACCGATCCACGGCTCCGCCTTCGATATTACCGGCAAGGGCATCGCCAACCCCGTGGCGACATTCTGGACGGCTGCCCAGATGCTTGAACATCTGGGAGAAAACGCCGCAGCGGACCGTCTGATGCGTGCGGTGGAAAAGGTCTGCGAGGACGGAATCATGACCCCTGATGTCGGCGGCACCGCCAACACGCAGGAAGTGACCGACGCTGTGTGTGACGCCATCCGCGGCTCCAATATATAAAGCCCCGCACTCCGCCCGCTCCACTCCAATCTTGCGGGAGAGCCAGCATGACACCCCAATGCCCAGAGGTTTTCCTCCGGTCCCTGTTTGACCGCGCCGTCGAAGTCGCCGACCCGATGCGCAGCCTCGCCGATCATCTGCCCGCGCGGCCCGCCGGGCGTCTGGTCGTGACTGGCGCCGGCAAGGCCAGCGCGCGGATGGCGGAAGCCGTCGAAGCGGCCTGGGGGCCTTGCGAGGGGCTGGTCATCACACGGTATGGTTATGGGCGGCCTTGCCGGGGTGTAAAGATCATCGAGGCGGCGCATCCGGTCCCGGATATCGCTGGTGTCGACGCCACCAGGCAAATGCTTCACCTGGTCAGCAATCTCGGCCCGGATGACCTGGTTCTGGCGCTTGTCTCCGGCGGCGCCTCTGCACTGCTGTCGGCACCGATCAAAGGCGTGAGCCTTGCCGAAAAGCAGGCGGTCAACAAGGCTCTCTTGTCGTCGGGCGCACCGATCAGCGCAATGAACGTGGTGCGCAAGCATCTCAGCCGGGTCAAGGGCGGACAGCTGTCCGCTGCAGCGTTTCCAGCCCAGGTTCATGCGCTGATGATCTCTGATATTCCCGGAGATGACCCGGCCTGTATCGGTTCCGGCCCGACGGTTGGAGATGCCTCGACCCCCGAAGACGCGCTGGCCGTTCTGGCGAAGTGGAATGTTGAGGTTCCGGCTTCAGTGACCACCGCCCTGCGCAAGGGCAGCGGCGTTATCGCTCCCGACGACAAACGCCTGAGCACGACCACAAACCGGATATACGCCGCACCGGCTCAATCTTTGGCAGCAGCTTCAAAACTGGCCCGGGCAGCGGGCTGCGATATACGCATGCTGGGCGATGCACTGGAAGGCGAAGCACACGAGGTGGCGCGGGTACATGCGGGTCTGGCGCTGGAAATCGCCCGCGAGCGAAAACCGGGAGACGCGCCGGTGTTGTTGCTTTCGGGCGGCGAGCTTACCGTGACACGGCGCGGCAATGGGGTCGGCGGACCGAACGCCGAGTATTGTCTGGCGCTGGCGATTGCGCTCAATGGTGCGCCCGGAATTCACGCCATTGCCTGTGACACCGATGGCGTGGATGGCGCAGCGGAGGTCGCCGGGGCAATTATCGGGCCCCAGACATTGGCAAAGGCCAGAAAGCTCAACCTCGACCCGGCGGACGCATTGGCAGCCAATGACGCACACAGCTTCTTTGGCGCTGTAGGCGGGCAGGTCGTGACCGGGCCAACACTGACAAATGTGAATGATTTCAGAGCGGTTCTGATCGCTTGAACCAGTCCTTCGTCAAACGTCGCGGCACCTTGCAGCAACTCACGAACTCTCCGGAAAACCGGCTGGCGGATTATTCCGACACCGGGCGCAATCGCTAGCCACGGCCTTGCGCGCTACACGGCTGCCGGCTTGGCGGCTGCTTTCTTCCCGCCGCGCAGATTGATCCAGTTGGCGAGGATGATGATGCCACCGCCGAGCAGGACCAGCGTATCCGCGGGCTCGTTGAACAGCACCATGCCGATGACGACGACCAGCGGCAGCCGGGCGAAATCGATCGGCATGAGGAAGCTTGCCGGAGCGAGGGACAGGGCGGTGGTCAGGCAATAATGCGCCATCAGGCCGGCGGCGCCGATCACCACCAGCCAGGGGACCGTGAGCAGCGTGGGCCATGTGATGCTCTCGTGCAAACCGAGCGCGACAAGCCCGAAGCAAAGCTGGAACCCGGTCAGCCAGAACAGGATCGAGACGATGCTCTCGTGCCGGGTCAGGGCCTTGGTCATGATGATGGTGGCGGCGAAGAAGATCGCCGACATCGCCGCCGTGGCCGTGCCCGGTTCCATGGCGCCAAAATCAGGTCGGGCAACCACCAGAATGCCGAGAAAGCCGAGGCCCGCGGCAATGATGCGCGATCCGGTCAGGCGTTCGCCGAGAAACAGGAAGCTCAACACGATGACCCAGATCGGCGAGGTGAACTCGAGCGCGAACACTTGCGCCAGCGGAATGGAGGCCAGCGCGAAAAACCAGAGATTTTGCCCGGTGAAGTGGAACAGATTGCGAAAGAAATGCTGCTTCAGCCGCTCACGGCGGATTTCGCCCAGCCTGCGGTTGGCGGCAGCCAGGGACAGCACGATGACAAGGCCGACCAGCGAGCGAAAGGTCATGATTTCGAACGTGTTGTGCACGGCAGAGACATAGCGTCCCGCCACCGCCATCATCGAAAACGACAATATCGATCCACACATCCACAGTGCGGCCATCGCCGGCCGATAGGTATCAGTCATAGGCTGGAAACTCCATGGCTCCGGCCGGCCGAAGCTGCACGGAACGCTCTCTACATAAATGTAAGCGAAAACTTACCATCAGGATAACGGCAGCACCTCGCACTCCACTCAAGGGGATTCGCAGCCACAATGCAACTGCAGAGTGGGGTGGCTCAAGGCAGCCCCGTCCGGGCCGACAATTTGCCAATCCGCTGGCCGCCCCGATCATTGCATTTGCGCTCACGGGCCACAGATCGTACCGTCCGCTTCGCATATCGGGTGGGGAGCATTGCCATGCATGTATTGATCAGCGGCGCGGCCGGAATGATTGGCCGCAAGTTCACGGCGGCAATTGCCAGCACAGGCAAACTGGGTCCTCACACCGTAAACCGGCTGACCCTGGCCGACACTGTGGAGCCTGAAACTCCGCCCGGATTTGCAGGCGCGGTAACAAGACTGGCGCTTGATATCTCGGATCCGCAGACCGCGCCGCAGCTTCTGGCCGGTCGCCCCGATGTAATCATCCATCTGGCTGCCATCGTTTCGGGAGAAGCCGAGCAGGATTTTGACAAGGGCTACCGCATCAATCTGGATGGCACCCGCTACCTGTTCGACGCGATCCGGCACATCACCAAAACTGAATCCTATTGCCCGCGGCTGGTTTTCGCATCGTCGATTGCAGTCTTCGGGGCGCCGCTGCCCGACGAGATCGACGATACGTTCTTCACCGCTCCCATGACCAGCTACGGCACGCAAAAGGCCATTTGCGAGTTGCTGCTGCAGGACTACACCAGGCGCGGGTTCTTCGACGGTCTGGCGATCCGGCTTCCAACCATCTGCATTCGCCCAGGCCGGCCCAACGCTGCGGCCTCGGGGTTTTTCTCAGGTATCCTGCGCGAGCCGCTCGCCGGAAAAACCGCGATTCTGCCGGTTCCCGATACGGTACGCCACTGGCACGCCAGCCCGCGTGCGGCGGTCGGATTTCTGGTTCATGCCGCGACCATGGACACCGGCCCCGTCGGCCATCGGCGGGTGCTCAACATGCCCGGCGTACTGGCCACCGTGGCCGAGCAGATCGAGGCGTTGCGGGCGGTTGCAGGAGACAAGCCCGTGGCACTCATCCGCCGCGAACCGGCGCCTGAGATCATGCGCATTATCTCCAACTGGCCACGCGGCTTTGCCGCCGAACGCGCCACAGCACTTGGCTTCCGCGCCGAAACCTCGTTCGAAGAGATCATCCGGATCCATATCGAAGATGAAATGGACGGTGAGCTCTGAAGCTGGAACGGTTCAGCCCACCTGGGCCGTGACCTCGATTTCGATCAGCATTTCCGGCCTGATCAGCTGGCACACGATCATGGTGGCAGCCGGGTCGATGCCGCCCAGATGCTCGGCCAGCACCGGCGCCACGGCGTCGAAGTGTTCGGGCTTGGTGACATAGTACCTGACCCGCACCACGTCGCTCAGGCTGGCGTCCAGCGCGGCCAGGGAGGCGGCGATGGTGGTGAAGCAGTTGCGCGCCTGGTCGGCGACGTCGGCTGGCATTTCCATCGCCGTGTAGTCATAGCCGGTGGTGCCGGACACATGCACGAACGGACCTTGACGGACGGCGCGCGAATAGGCTGCCGCCTTTTCGAACGGCGAGCCTGTGGAATGCTTCAGCCTGCCACTCATGTATTTCCCCCTTGTGCTGCAGCCCTTAGCTGTGGGCCCAGTCCATGTAGAGTTCCCGGGTCTTGCGGCCGGTCGGGCCCGCCTGCAATTCGCGGTCCTCGATACGGATCACCGGAACCACCTTGGAATGATTGCCGGTCGAGAAGATTTCGTCCGCATCCATGAAATCGGCGACCGAAAGCGACTTTTCCACCACCTCGGTGCCGGACTCGCGCAACAGCTTGATTGCGCGCGAGCGGGTGATGCCGGTCAGGAAGGAACCGTTCGGCGCCGGGGTGAACACGACGCCATCCTTGACCATGAAGATGTTGGATGTGCCGGTTTCGGCGACGTTGCCGAGCATGTCGAGCACCAGCGCATTGTCGAAGCCGCGTGACTTGGCTTCCATCACCGCCCGGCCATTGTTGGGGTAGAGGCACCCCGCCTTGGCATTTGTCGGCGCGGTTTCGTAGCTCGGGCGGCGAAACGGCGAGACGCTGACCGAAAATCCGGAAGAGGCGATCATCGGGCTTTCAAACAGGCACAGGCAGAACCGCGTCGATTCCGGATCGGCCGGCACCGACATGTAGCCGCCGTGCTCTGCCCAGTACATCGGCTTGATGTAGACGGCGGTCTTGCCGTCGAATTTCTTCAGCCCTTCATGCGCCAGCGCCTCGATCGCCTCGGCTTCCATGGTGGCCTTCATGCCCAGAGCGTCCGCAGAACGATTGACCCGCGCGCAGTGCAGATCGAGGTCGGGCGCCACCCCGTCAAACCAGCGCGCCCCGTCAAACACCGTCGAGCCGAGCCACATGGCATGGCTGACCGGTCCGATTAGTGGCGGATTGCCTTCCAGCCACTCGCCATCGACATAGGTCCAGGTCTTGGTGCGGGCTTGGGTGTTGACGGTCATGATTGCCTCCTGCCGGTTATCTGTCTTTGGTTCGACATTCGAACGCTGGCGCCATCGGCGTCAAGTCATCGCTCTGCCACAAATACACCGGGGCGCGTCAATCGCACGATCCTTGCGTCATCCTGCGGCAACGGGAAACAATTGGCCGCGTCCGGCGTTGCCTCCTCCGCACTCCGGTTGACGCTTGACTGTTGCAATGCAACACGGGCATCGTAAGCACCTTGCACGAGGAAACATGAAATGGCCTATGCCGCTTACGTCTTTGACGCCTATGGAACCCTGTTTGATGTCCATTCCGCCGTGCGCCGACATGCCGAAGCGGTCGGGCCGGACGGGCAGCTTCTGTCGGAGATCTGGCGCGCCAAGCAGCTGGAATATTCCTGGACGCGGGCGCTGATGGGGCAGTGGCGTGATTTCTGGGCGCTGACCGAGGAAGCGCTGGACTATTCCTTCGAGCGTATCCCCAGTGCCGACAAGAGCCTCAAGCCGCAATTGCTCGAGGCCTATTTCAAGCTTGATTGCTACCCGGAAGTCCCCGCCGTGCTCAAGGCAATGAAAGCCGGCGGCGCACGGGTCGGGATTCTCTCCAACGGCTCGGTGAAGATGCTTGATTCGGCTGTCAGGAACGCCGCACTCGACACTGTCATCGACGATGTCTTCTCGGTCGACGAACTGCAGACCTTCAAGACCGATCCGGCTGTCTATGACATGGTCACGACAGCTTACCGGCTCTATCCCGGTGCCGTATCGTTTCAGTCCTCCAACCGCTGGGATGTCGCCGGTGCCACGAAATTCGGCTTTCGCACGGTCTGGATCAACCGGGCGAAGATGCCTGACGAGTACCGCGACCTGTCGCCCTCATTGATTCTCCCCGACCTTGGTGGCGTCGACTAGCACAAGCCTTGGATCTCATCTGCAGCGGAACTGCTTCTGACAAGGGCTACGGGCCACGGTGGGGGTTGTGCTATTTGCAGATGGCAGCTGAAAAATTGTAGGATGAGCGGAACGAATAGTTCGTTTCATCGTTGAAAAAGTGCATTCAAAGAGAGCTTTTTCAGTCATGTCGAACCAATGGGATTACTACAATATGGTCGGGTTTGCGCCCGAAGTTAATCCGCCCGATGATCTCGAGCGCCTCTCCATCAGCGACACCGACACGGCGTTGTTTCTCGATTTTGACGGAACCCTTGTCGACATTGCTCCCACCCCAGATGCGATCAGGGTGGATGATTCCCTCAAATCATTGCTGACAGAGCTCAACCGGCGCCACGACGGCGCGGTCTCTATTGTCTCCGGTCGCAATCTGCGTGAAATCGAACATTATCTTGGCAAGTGTGCGCCGACCATTTCGGGCGGACATGGTGCCGAACTGCGTTACGGTGGTGAACATGTCGAGGGCGTCAAGTGTGATGCCGATCGGCTCGATCACATCAAGAAGGCGGTCAAGGAGTTTGCCATTCTCGATCCACGGGTGATCGCGGAGGACAAGAGCTTTGGCATCGTCCTGCACTTCCGCCAGCATCCCGAGCTTGAATGCAAGGTGCGCGAATACCTGACCATTCTGGTCGGCGAAGATGACGCTTTTGAGCTCCAGTCCGCCAAGATGGCTGTCGAGATCAAGCCGAAGGGCATTTCCAAGGCCGACGCCATAGGCCGGATCATGGCGTTCAAGGAATTCGCCGGACGCAACATCGTGTTTGCCGGAGATGATGTCACCGATGAAAGTGCCTTCTCCTGGGTCAACCAGCAGGGTGGAGTCACAGTCAGGATCGGGGAGGGGCCAACCTGCGCCCGTTACAGGACCCAAAGCCCCTCCACGTTCAAGGCCTGGTTGCTTGGACAGGTAGAAGCCGGGAGATCGTGAGTATGGGACGTCTAGTCATAGTGTCCAACCGGGCCCCGTCAGTGGATGGGACAGGTGACTCGGGCGGATTGGTTGTTGCGCTCAAGGATGCACTGAGCCAGCAGGGTGGGTTGTGGATTGGCGGTGCGCCAAAACAGACGGAAACCCCTTCGGATGAACTGGTGTTTCACCAGCGCCCCGATTTTGACATCGCCCTTTTCGAGCTGGAGCCCGAGCTCTATCGCGATTACTACCTCGGTTATTCCAATTCGGTGCTCTGGCCGGCACTGCATGGCCGGGTGGACCTCATCAACGTCCAGCCTCATTTCTCCGCCGCCTACCGCGAAGTGGCGCGGCGGCTGGCCCGGCAGATCGCCCAGACCGTCACGCATGACGACGTGATATGGGTGCACGACTATCAATTGATCCCGCTGGCTCACGAGCTCAGGGCGCTGGGTGTGACCAGCCGCATCGGCTTTTTCCTGCACATCCCACTGCCGGACCTTCAGACCTTCAAGGCGATACCGGACTGGCAGGATCTCGCTGGCTGCCTGGCAGACTACGATCTGCTCGGCCTGCAGACCCAGCGCGACCTCAGCCATCTGATCAATATCTTTCGCCACACTCTGCGCGGTGAGCTGCGCGCCAACGGCAATATGGGCATCAACGGCCGTGAAGTGGTGCTGGGCTGCTTCCCCATTTCGATCGACGTTCGCGGCTTCAGGCAACTGGCTGTCGAAGGCGCTGCGCGAACCGCGCCGCCGCCATTGCCGAGGCTGATCGGAGTCGACCGGCTTGATTATTCGAAAGGGCTGCCCCATCGCCTGCATGGCTACGAAACATTTCTCAGCCAGGCGCCGGAATTCTGCAACAAGGTCGCTCTGCTGCAGATCGCCCCGCCGACGCGCGACGACGTCGATGCATACAAGGCTATTCGCTCGGAGCTGGAGCATCTTGCCGGCCGGATCAACGGCAGCTTCGGGACTGTCGAATGGACTCCGGTCCAGTATATCCACCGCGCCCTGCCGCGCGATGATCTGGCGGTGCTGTACCGCTATTCCAGGGTGGGGCTGGTCACGCCTCTGTTTGACGGCATGAACCTGGTGGCCAAGGAATATGTGGCCGCCCAGGACGAATCCGATCCGGGCGTGCTGATCCTGTCGCAATTTGCCGGTGCGGCTGAGGAGATGTCCGATGCGCTGATTGTCAATCCGCATGATCCGCAAGATGTGGCCGACGCCATCAAGACAGCCCTCCAGATGCCGCTGGCCGAACGCCGGAAACGGCATGAGGCGCTCTACTCTCATCTTGAAGAGCATGATGTCGCCCATTGGAGTGCGGCCTTCCTCAAACGCCTGCTGGCGGTGGAGAAGACCGATCCCGTGTGGCTTGAGCGCTTTGCCCGTCTCGAACTGGTCGCGAAGACCGGCTGAGGCGCGCACCCGCGGCGCTTTTGCGGTGGCGCCGGTTCATTGCCAATCACTGTGGCAAGTTCGCCACAAGACAAGCGTGGGAAAGTCACAATCGGAACCCAATTGTGGCCCTGCGCGTTGAGTCGGGCCGGGGGATCTCCGGACAGGCTTTTGCGAGCCTATGCATCTTACAGACCTGAGGACTTTCCGCGACCATGACCGGACCCAATGAAAAAGACCTGACCGCGACCGGTCCAGCCGGGCGCGATACCGCGTCGCGTTCCCTCTCACGCCGTCATTTTCTGGCGCTCGGCTCAGCCGCAACCCTTGCCGGGTGCGCAGCGCCACAGACCACCCAATTGTTTGTGAGGGAAACCTCGCCGGTCTACCGTGTGCCCGAAAACCGCAACGCCGGTCTTGTCAGGACTTCACCCCTCTACGACAGCATGTACGGGCCGAAACTTGACGAGCCGTTCCCGCTGCCGGCGATTCCCTACCAGGAGATCGACCCGGCTTTCCTGCGCCAGGAAGTCGCCGATCCGACGGGCGAAAGGCCCGGCACCATCGTGGTCGATACCGGCCAGCGGTTCCTCTATCTGGTGCGCGAGAACGGTCGCGCCATGCGCTACGGCGTCGGCATCGGCCGGGACGGTTTCTCGTGGTCCGGCCGCGCCGTGGTCCAGTGGAAGCAGAAATGGCCCAAATGGACGCCGCCTGCGGAAATGATCGCGCGCCAACCGGAACTCGAGCCCTACTCGGCGGCAAATGGCGGCATGGCACCCGGCCTCGACAACCCGCTCGGTGCCCGCGCGCTCTACATTTTCCAGAACGGCGAAGACACGCTCTACCGTCTGCATGGGAGCCCCGAATACAAGTCTATCGGCAAGGCCGTCTCGTCCGGCTGCGTCCGGCTGCTCAATCAGGATATCTGCGATCTCTATGACCGGGTGCCGACACGGACACCGATCCTGGTCATTTAAACACCGGGCACCGCAGCGACCTTCAAAGTTCGGTCGCTGCGACGATGCCTTGGGGATTTGGTGCCTCCGCTCCCCGCGGCCAAAATACCTCGCCTTGCGCGAGCACCCTGTCAGTTGAGACTCTCTTGCGGTTCATGCTATCGGAATGCATGATCGAGCCCGCGGCGGAGGCCATGTCCCCGGAGCCGCAGCCCGGAGATGACCAATGCGCCGATTTTTCCGTTCGCTTGTCGCAATCGCGACCTTGCCAGGCCTTTTCATCCTGACCGGCTGCGTCCAGCATGAACTCGGGCACGCTTCCGCCTACAGGCCGGATCATCGCGAAAAGATTCCCGTGGTGATGCCGCAGGGAGCTCCCTCGATTTCACAGGAGTTCTTCAGCGATCCGGCCGGATCCGGTCACCGCGGCATCGACATTGTCGACAGGATCGGCACCCCGGTGATTGCAGCGGCGCCGGGCGTGGTCACAGGATCCTATTTCGAGCCGGCTTATGGCAATCGCGTCACCATCGATCACGGACACAATGCCGACGGTTTCAAGACCATCACCGTCTACAAGCATCTCAACAGCCGGACAGTGGCGTCTGGCGACAGGGTCGCGCGCGGCCAGCAGATTGCCACCCTCGGCAACACCGGCGCCCTGGCCGGGGGGCTACCGCATCTGCATTTCGAGGTCCATCGCGAGGTCAGGCCCGACGTCAAAAGGGCAGTGGACCCGCACCGGGTCTGGATGAACGGTGTCGGTCAGGTGAGCTGCTTTGATCCCGCCGCGGCAGAGCCGGACAGTTTCCGCAGCACCTATCCCGTCCCCTGCCGTTGACCTGCGTCAATCCGGCGTGATCGCGTAATCGCCGCGCCGGCCGCATGCATGGTGCACCGGATCACCGCGCCGGCGATCCGCCTTGAAAGCTTGGTCAGAAGCCCTTTTTCAACGACCCCAGAATACCTCGCACCAGGGCCCGGCCCAGCGAAGTCGCCGCCGATCGTGCCACCGATTTGATAACCGCTTCTGTCACCGTCTGGCGTTGGTAGCCGGGGCGTTTCCGGCTTGAGCTCTTGCGCCGGCGGGATGACGTGCTGCGACCGCGATCGTCCTCGTCGTCCTCGTCGCCATAGCCGGGAAGGGTCCAGCGGCGGCTTTCGGGCCGTTCCTGTTCCTTCTCCTCTTCGAGACGACGTTCCTCCTCTTCGGCCTTCGCCGCTTCTTCGGCGCGCCGCTGCAGCATCTCGTGCGCACTGTCGCGGTCGAGATCCTTGTCGTATTGGCCGGCGACCGGGCTGACGGCCATTACCTTCTGCCGCTCGGACTCGGTCAGCGGGCCAAGCCGCGAAGAGGGTGGCCGAATCAGCGTCCGCTCGACCATCGAGGGCACGCCCTTGGCACCCAGCGTCGACACCAGCGCCTCGCCGACACCCAGCTGGGTGATCGCTTCGAAACAATCAAAAGCCGGGTTAGGACGGAACGTCTCGGCCGCCACCTTTACAGCTTTCTGCTCGCGTGGCGTATAGGCCCGGAGCGCATGCTGCACCCTGTTGCCGAGCTGTGACAGCACGCTTTCGGGCACATCAAGCGGGTTCTGGGTGACGAAATAGACGCCAACGCCCTTCGACCGGATCAGCCGGACAACCTGCTCGACCCGGTCGATCAGGATCTTCGGCGCCTCGTCAAACAGCAGATGCGCTTCATCGAAAAAGAACACCAGGCGCGGCTTGTCCGGATCACCGACTTCGGGCAGTTCCTCGAACAGCTCCGACAGCAGCCACAGCAGGAAAGTGCCGTAGAGCCGCGGGTTCATCATCAGCTTGTCGGCGGCCAGCACCGAGATCGCACCGCGGCCATCATTGGTTGTGCGCATGATGTCCGAGATCTTCAGCGCCGGCTCACCGAAGAAATGCTCGGCACCCTGCTGCTCAAGCACCAGCAGATCGCGCTGGATCGTCGACAACGACTGTTTGGTGATGTTGCCGTACATGGCCGAGAGTTTCTCGGTCTCGCCCGCCATGTAGGAAAGCAGCGACCGCAGATCCTTGAGGTCCAGCAGCGGCAGCCCGTGCTCGTCGGCCAGCTTGAAGGCGATGTTGAGCACGCCTTCCTGCGCGTCCGACATGTCCATCAGTCGCGCTAGCAAAAGCGGTCCCATCTCAGAGATCGTGGTGCGGACGCGGTGGCCCTTTTCACCGAACAGGTCCCAGAAGATGACCGGAAATTCCTGAAACTCGTAAGGATCCAGCCCGATCGTCTGTGCACGCTTTTCAAGGAAGTCCTTGTACTCGCCGATCGCGGCGATGCCCGACAGGTCGCCTTTGACATCCGCGCAGAACACCGGGACCCCGGCATTGGAAAAACTCTCGGTCAGGATCTGCAGCGTCACCGTCTTGCCGGTACCGGTCGCGCCGGTAATCAGGCCGTGCCGGTTGGCATATTTAAGGTCGAGATATTCGCCCTTGTTGATGCTGTCGTCGGGGTTGCGGCTGGTGCCGACGTAAAGCTTGCCTTCTTCGAGCATGTCGTCCTCGTGCTGCGCCGGTCCCGGCGGTGGGGCTTTCGCATGCGTCGCGCGCAAGCATGGTCGCCCACTTATAGGCAAGCGATGGCTGATGAACAATGCTTCTCCTCAGCCGCTGCAAATGCATCGGATGGTGCTGCTGGTGCCGATAGCGGCAGTTCGGTCCGCCTTGCGGTCTGCGCCAGCCTCGGGAAAGCTTGCCGGTCTAGCTTCGGGAGGCTGATTGTCAGGGGAATATCGGGCACCATGAACCATGGGGCAACAACCAAGCCTGAAGACATCTGCCGGCCAACACCGCCGGCGGGCGGGTCGTCCTTTGGCAGGTCCCTGCAGGGAGCTAACTCATGAAGGTCGTGATCCTGGCAGGCGGACTGGGCTCCCGGCTTTCGGAAGAGACCCATCTGAGGCCAAAACCCATGGTGGATATCGGCGGACGGCCGATCCTGTGGCACATCATGAAGCTCTACCACACCCACGGTTTGCGCGACTTCATCATCTGCTGTGGCTTCCGCGGTTACGTGATCAAGGAATATTTCGCCAACTACGCGCTCCACATGTCGGACATGACCTTCGACATGTCCGACAACACGGTGCATTTCCACCGTCAGAGCGCCGAGGACTGGCGGGTGACACTGGTCGACACCGGTGAAAACACCATGACCGGCGGGCGGCTCAAACGCGTGGCGCCCTATCTCGAAAGCGAAGAGAATTTCTGCTTTACCTATGGTGACGGCCTGTCGGATGTCGATATTGCCGCGACAATCGATTTCCACAAGTCCCATGGCAAGCTGGCAACGGTGACGGCGGTGCGCCCGCCGGCGCGCTTCGGTGCACTCAAGCTCGATGGCGACAGCGTTCAGGGCTTCATCGAGAAACCCGAAGGCGAGGGCGGCTTCATCAATGGCGGCTTCTTCGTCCTCGACAACCCGGTGCTGGATCGCATCGAAAACGATCAGACCAGTTTTGAGGGCGAACCGCTGTCGAAAATCGCCGAGGAAGGCGAATTGCGGGCCTTCTTCCACCGCGGCTTCTGGCAGCCGATGGATACCTTGCGCGACAAGACCATGCTCGAGGCGCTTTGGACACAGGGGCGTGCGCCTTGGAAAAGCTGGTGATCGCCGGACTTCCTGACCGCAACTTCTGGCGTGGACGCAGGGTGCTTCTCACCGGCCACACCGGGTTCAAGGGCGCGTGGCTGCTGTTCTGGCTGGAAGCCATGGGCGCGCGGGTCACCGGCTGTTCTCTGGCGCCGGAACAGCCCGAGGCCTTGTTCTCGCAGTTGCACGCACCGGAACGGTTGGCGAGCGAGATCGTCGACATCCGCAATCCAAAGGAGCTTTCTTCGCTGGTTGCGCGCACCGAGCCGGAAGTCGTTTTCCATCTCGCGGCCCAGTCGCTGGTGCGTCGCGGCTATAGTGAACCGCACGCAACATTTGAAACCAATGTCTCGGGCACCAACAACCTTCTGCAAGCGTTAGCCGAGGTCAAATCCGCCCGCGCGCTTGTCGTGACCACCACCGACAAGGTCTACCGCAACTGTGATGATGGCAGGCCCTTCGTCGAAACCGATCCGCTGGGCGGGCATGATCCCTATTCGGCCAGCAAGGCGGCCTGTGAAATGGTAGTCGACGGATGGCGCAGCCGCCTCGCGGACCAGGGATGTGCTACGGCAACCGCACGCGCCGGAAATGTCATCGGCGGCGGCGACTGGGCCGAAGACCGGCTGATCCCCGATGCGATCAGGGCCTGGTCGTCCGGCCAGGTGTTGCAGGTCCGGCGTCCCGACGCGACCCGGCCCTGGCAGCACGTGCTCGAGCCGTTGCGCGGTTATCTGATTCTTGCCGAGCGGCTGGCCTCCGGGAAAGACACGGCGCCGGCATTCAACTTCGGACCCCGCTCGGAAAGCGCATCCGTCCGCAAGGTCCTGTCGCTCGCGGCGGCGCAGTTTGAGGATGTGCAAACCGAATTCGCCGAAACCCCGGAGGGACCCGCCGAGGCACACGCGCTGGCGCTTGACCCGAGCCTTGCGGAAACGGCTCTGGGTGTCCGCAGCCTTTGGGACCTGTACCAGACCGTGGCCCTGACTGCCGGCTGGTACCGGGGCTTTCTGGACGGCCGTCCGGCAAGGGACCTGTGCGAGGCGGATTGCTCCGCCTATCTCGACGCAGTCAGGCGCGCGTCTATGGCTGGTATCCGGTGACCGCTTCGCCCTTCATACTCACGCCGTTGATGCCGGATCAGCCCGATGGGCCGGCACTGGTCGAGCGCAAGCCCTTTGTCGACGAGCGTGGCGCGTTCGCCCGCATTTTCTGTGCCGAGGCGCTCAGGCACATCGGCTGGCCGGGTTCGGTAGCGCAGATCAATCACAGCAGGACGGACAAGGCCGGAACATTGCGCGGACTGCACTATCAGCGCCCGCCCCATGCGGAAGCCAAGCTCGTGGTCTGCATTCGAGGCGCAGTTCACGATGTCGCCGTCGATATCCGCGAGGACAGTCCGACCCGGTACCGGCATGTCGGCGTGAAGCTGTCCGCAGAGGCGGGGACCGCGATCTACATTCCGGAAGGCTTCGCGCACGGTTTTCAGGCGCTCACCGATGATGTGGAGCTGATCTACATCCACTCCGCGGCCTACAATCCGGCCTGCGAGGCCGGTCTCAGACATGATGATCCGGCGCTTGCCATCCTCTGGCCGCTGCCTGTCACGGGCATTTCGGCGCGCGATGCGGAGCACCCGATGATAGATCCGGCAGGACAGCGATCATGATGCAGTGCAGACATTGCGGCAGCACGGAGTTCATTCCGTTTCTGGATCTTGGTGAAGCGCCGCCTTCCAACTCCTATCTTGATGCGGATGACCTGGCCCGCCCGGAAAAGCGCTACCCGCTGGTGATCCGTACCTGCACCGAATGCTGGCTCACCCAGACCGAGGATTTTGCCGACCGGGAGGAGTTTTTTTCTGGCGATTACGCCTATTTCTCCTCGTTCTCGAAAACCTGGCTGGATCATGCCAGGGCCTATGTCGAAACAATGCGTGAGCGGTTTGACCTCGGCCCGGACAGCCTGGTGGCCGAAGTCGCGGCCAATGACGGTTATCTGCTGCAATATGTCCGCGAGCTTGGCATCCCCTGCTATGGCATCGAACCGACTCGCAGCACCGCCGAAGCTGCCAGAGCCAGGGGCATCGAGATCGTCGAGGAGTTTTTCGGCCAGGAGCTGGGCTCCAGGCTGGCTGCAGAGGGGCGGCAGGCCGATCTCATCGCCGCCAACAATGTGCTGGCCCATGTCCCCGACATCAACGATTTTGTCCACGGCTTCGCCGAGCTTCTCAAGCCATCAGGCGTGGCGACCTTCGAGTTCCCGCATCTTTACGAGATGGTGCGGGGCAACCAGTTCGACACCGCCTATCACGAACACTATTCCTATCTGTCGCTGCTTGCCGTAACCCGAATTTTCAGCGCCAACGGTCTGACGGTCTTCGATGTGGAAACCACACCGCACCACGGCGGCAGCCTCAGGGTCTTTGCCTGCCGCAGTGATCACGCCGCGCACCAGGTGACACCAAATGTCGGCGCCATGCTCGAGACCGAGCGTGAAGCCGGAATGAATGCCCAACCCTTCTATGCCGGTTTCCAGGTGGCCGCCGAGGCCGCACGCGACGGCTTCCGGGCTTTTCTAACTGATGCGCGCAAGGCCGGGCTGACGGTGGCCGCTTATGGCGCCGCAGCCAAGGGCAACACCTTGCTCAATTTCGCAGGCGCGGATGCGGGCGAAATCGCCTTTGTGGTCGACCGCAACCCGGCCAAGCAGGGACGCTACATGCCCGGCTCGCGCATTCCCATCGTCGGTGAAGACCGGCTTCTTTCCGACCAACCTGACAGGGTGGTGATACTGCCATGGAACATCGAGACCGAAATCAGGAGCCAGCTGGCCTATATCAGCGACTGGGGTGGACAGTTCGTGACCGCGATCCCGACTCTGCGGATCAGAAGCTAGGCGACAAGGTCGAGATCGAGCTGACCGAACAAAAGACCAGGGTTGCCTCCGCGCTCATACGCAAGTCCGGCGGATGACTAAACTGCCGCCTGATCCGGAAGGATGCCGCAGGCAGGCCGATCACATCATGACTTGAGCGCGTTCTTGATCACGTCGGCAACGCGCCCTTGTGCAGCTTCATCCATGTCGTGATAGCTCGGCAGGTTGATGGCGCGGGCAGCGATGTCGCGAGCCTTTGTGTTGCCTGGCCTTGCTTCGAACATCGGCAATTCGGAAAGCGGCCAGAAGAACACCCGCGCATCGATATCGGCTTGCTTGAAGGCCTCGGACAACTGCTCGCGGCTGACCCCGGTATCGCGGTCGAATACGACCGTCGGCATCCAGTAGCCATTGGTGACGCCGGCTGGCTCGACGTTCAGCGCGATCCCGTCGACACCGGCAAGCAGCTCGCGATAGCGCGCCATGATCCGTCGCTTGCCGGCAATCAACTCGTCGATGCGTTCCACCTGGGCGCAGCCGATGGCTGCGGCGATGTTGGACATCTTGAACTTGTATCCCGTCACCAGCGGAAAGAACTGGCGCGGCTCGCTGGCGTCGCGGCCATGGTTGGAAAGGGTGGTGACCTTTTCAAACAGTCCGGTGTCGTTGGTGACGAACATCCCGCCTTCGCCGGTGGTCATGGTCTTGGTGCCGTGAAACGAGAACGTGCCGAAAGCCCCCATTGATCCGGCGCGCTTTTCGCCCCAGGCCGACCCGATCGCCTCGGCTGCATCCTCGACAATAGCGATGCCGTGGCGGTCGCCGATTACGAGCAACTGGTCCATCTCGCACATCGATCCATAAAGATGGACCGCGATGATGGCCTTGGTTCTGGGAGTAATTGCCGCCTCGACAAGAGCCGGGTCGGCGCACCAGCTGGTCTCGAGAATATCGACGAAGACCGGTGTCGCCCCGAGATGGACGACCGGCGCCACCGAGGCAATCCAGTTGGTGTCAGCCAGAATGACCTCGTCGCCCGGCCCGATGCCGAGCGCCGCCAGCCCCAGATGCAGTGCCCCTGTGCAGCTTGAGGTCGCGATCGCATGTCTGACGCCAAGATGGGCCGCGAATTCGCGTTCCAGCCGGTGGAGATAGTCATAGCAATGCGCCCCCCAGCCGTTACGCGCGGCATCAGTCGCATAGCTGACTTCCAGCTCGGTGATGGATGGTTTGGTATAGGCGATGCGTGCTGTCATGAGGTGTTTCCAGCGGTCGGGGTCGTCTTTGTCTAGCGATGCGACCCTGCGTGGAGATTGCGCCGCGTGTCAAAATAGCGGTTGGCTGAAAGCATCAAATTTGCCATGTGTTGAAGCTACACAATTGAGAGGTTTGTCATGCGCACGGTCTATGTCAACGGAAGCTATGTGCCGGAAAACGAGGCCAAGGTCTCTGTGTTTGATCGCGGTTTCCTGTTCGGCGACGGCATTTACGAGGTGGCCTCGGTGCTTGGCGGCAAGCTGATCGATTTTCCGGCGCATATTGCCCGGTTGCACCGTTCCGCAGGCGAACTCGGCATGCGCATCGACGTCAGCGACGACGAACTGCTCGCCATCCACCGCGAGTTGGTCGCCCGCAACAATGTCGAGGAAGGCGTTGTCTATCTGCAGATGACCCGCGGCGCCATCGACCGCGACTTCCTCTTCGACACCGACAAGCTGACGCCGACGCTGGTCCTGTTCACCCAGACCCGCCCGCTGATCGACACCGCTGTCGCGAAAAACGGCATGAAGATCGTCTCGATTCCGGATCTGCGCTGGGGCCGCTGCGACATCAAGACCGTCCAGCTGCTCTATCCGTCACTGGGCAAGATGGAAGCCAAGGCGCGCGGCGCCGATGATGCCTGGATGGTGCGTGATGGCGTGGTCACCGAAGGCACCTCGAACAACGCATTCATTGTCACGAAAGACGGCGCAATCGTCACCCGCCCGCTGTCGCATTCGATCCTGCCCGGCATCACCCGCGCCGCCCTGATGGCCTATTCCGAAGCCAATGGCACCAGGATCGAAGAGCGCGAATTCACCATCGAGGAAGCCAAGAACGCCGCGGAGGCCTTCATATCGTCGGCCTCGGTCTTCGTCGGCCCTGTGATCTCGATCGACGGCGTGGAATTGTCGGGCGGCAAGCCCGGCCCTGTGACGCGCGGTTTGCGTAAGACCTATATCGAGGAAAGCCTCAAACGCGCGCTTTGACCGCGAACCAATGAATTGGAACCGGGCCGCGAGGACCCGGCTCCACTCGTGTCTTCAGACCGATTTGATGGCGCCGCCATCGCAGCGGATCATAGATCCGTTGATGTAGCTTGCCCGCGCGCTGACGATGAAGGCAGCCGTATTGGCGAACTCTTCCACCGCGCCGTAACGCCCGACCGGAATTTCCTTCTGTGCAGCCCTGGAGACCTCGGCGACGTCCTTGCCGGAGCGCTTGGCGTTGGCGGCATCGAGCTGCTTCAGCCGGTCCGTTTCGATGCGGCCGGGCAGAAGCATGTTGAAGGTGACACCATCGCCGGCCGTTTCATTGGCCATTGATTTCGACCAACCCACCAGCGTGGCGCGCAGTGCGTTCGACAGGCCGAGATTGGGGATCGGCTGGATGACGCCGGAGGAGGCCACCGTCAGCACCCGGCCCCAGCCCTGCGCCCGCATGCCCGGCAGGAAACGCGCGGTGATGTCCATCACGCTCATCACCATGATCTCGAATTGGCGGTGAACCACCGAGAGATCTGCCTCACTCATCAGTCCCGGAGGCGGGCCGCCGGTGTTGTTGACGAGGATATCGAGCCCGCCGAATTCGCTCTTCACGGTCTGCTCGAGCAGGTCCGGCGTGCCCTTGTCCGACAGGTCGGAAACCACGAACCGGGCCTTGCCCGCGCCACGCGCGTTGATGGCGTTGACGGCCGCTTCAAGGCGCTCGCCGTCGCGACCCGTGATCAGCACATCAGCGCGCTCGGCGGCGATCGCTTCGGCAATGCCCAGCCCCAACCCGCGCGATGACGCCAGCACCAGAGCCCGTTTTCCTGTCAATCCAAGATCCATGAAGTCTTTCCCTGTTTGCCTGTTGCCTGCTAAAGGCTTGGCCTATCAGTTGCCGCCCGCGACCGAAAAGGTCAACCCCTGCCGCGGGGCAGACAGGGCAGCCTAATCCAGGGAGAACCCCAGCGTGGTCGAGATTACCATTCCGAAGCCTGATGACTGGCACTTGCACTTGCGCGATGGCGCCATGCTGGAAGGCGTCTTGCCCTACAGCGCCCAAGACTTCGCCCGTGCCATCATCATGCCAAACCTGGTGCCGCCGGTGGTGACTAGCGCCGATGCCAGGGCCTATCGCGACCGCATCATGGCGGCTTTGCCCGACGGCATGGATTTCACACCCTTGATGACGTTGTACCTGACCGAGGGCACCGACCCCGCCGATGTGGCCAGCGCCCATGCCTCGGGCTTGGTGACGGCGGTGAAGCTCTACCCTGCCGGCGCCACAACCAATTCCCATTCCGGTGTCCGCGATCTGTCCAGGGTCATGCCGGTTCTTGAGAAAATGGCCGAGATCGGCATCCCGCTCTGCATTCATGGCGAAGTCACCGACCCATCGGTGGATATCTTCGACCGCGAGGCCGTGTTCATCGAGACCGTGCTTGACCCACTACGCGCAAAACTTCCCGAGCTGAAGATCACGCTCGAGCACATCACCACCTCCAACGGCATCGACTATGTCATGGGCGCGGAGGCCAATCTGGCAGGCAGCATCACCACCCATCATCTGATGATCAACCGCAACGCCATCCTGGCCGGCGGCATCAAGCCGCATTACTACTGCCTGCCGGTCGCCAAGCGCGAGAGCCATCGGCTGGCCCTGCGCAAGGCTGCGACCTCGGGCGACAAGCGGTTTTTCCTCGGCACCGATTCCGCGCCGCATGTCGATCCGCTGAAGGAATGCGCCTGCGGCTGCGCCGGCATCTTCACCTCGATCAACACGCTGTCCTGCCTCGCCCATGTCTTCGAGGAAGATGGCGCGCTCGACAAGCTGGCCGGTTTCGCCAGCTTGCATGGCCCGGCCTGGTACGGCTTGCCGGTCAACAGCGAGACCGTGACTTTGACCAAGCGCGAGCAACCGGTCAGCTGGCCGGAAAGGATCGAGACCGGGGATGGTCCGGTCACCGTGTTCGACCCGCTTGTGCCCATCCACTGGGAAGTTGCCTGAACAAGCTTTAAACCGGCGGTCCGAACTGGTATTCGGATCGCCAGACCCTGCCGGACCTGATGTCCGGACCCGACCTTGGAGGCGACGCCGATGTTTTCCAACACCTTTCCCGACAAGGCGAAAATGGCGGAGCTTGTCGCCAGTCAGCTCTTGGAAATCAAGGCGGTGCATTTCAACGCCACCGAACCCTACAAGCTTGCCTCCGGCATGATGAGCCCGGTCTATATCGATTGCCGCAAGCTGATTTCCTATCCGCGCATCCGGTCCGCGGTGATGGATTTTGCAGCGGCGACGATCCTGTCCGAAGCCGGCTTCGAGCAATTTGACTGCATCGCCGGTGGCGAAACGGCCGGCATTCCCTTTGCCGCGTTCTTGGCCGAGCGCCTCGGCCTGCCGATGATCTATGTCCGCAAGAAGCCGAAAGGCCATGGCCGCAACGCCCAGATCGAGGGCGAATTGCCGGAAGGCTCGCGGGTGCTGGTGATCGAGGATCTGACCACCGCCGGCGGATCGATGTTCACCTTCATCGATGCGATCCGCGAAGCCGGATGCACCGTCGATCACGGCATCGCATTGTTCTACTACGGCATTTTTGCCGAAGCCGAACAGCGTTTTGCCAGCGGCAATGTGACCCTGCATTACCTGGCCACCTGGCGTGATGTGCTGGCGGCGGCCACGAAACAGCAGGCCTTCGACCCGGCGACGCTGGCTTCGGTGGAAGCCTTTCTCGATGCGCCGCTGGAATGGTCGGCCAAACATGGCGGCGTCTCCGAGCTGCCCGGTCAGTAAAGACCGTCCGTGACAACAAAAGGCCGTTTTGACCGGTCAGGGGAGTAGTACGATGATCATGTGTTGTGGTGAGGCCCTGATCGACATGCTGCCGCGGACCACGACCGCGGGCGAGGATGCGTTTGCGCCCTATGCCGGTGGCGCAGTCTTCAACACGGCGCTGGCGCTTGGCCGCCTCGGGCTGGACACGAGCTTCTTCACCGGGCTGTCGAGCGACATGTTCGGCGATATCCTGCGGGAAGCACTGACCGCCAGCGGCGTCGATCACAGCCCCTGCGCGACGCTTGATCTCAACACCACGCTGGCCTTCGTCCGGCTCGTCAACGGCCAGGCGAGCTACGCCTTCTTCGATGAAAACACCGCAGGCCGGATGATCACCGAAGCGCACCTGCCGGATCTGGGTGACGATGTCGAAGCCCTGCATTTCGGCGCCATCAGCCTGATCCCCGATCCTTGCGGCGCCACCTATGAGAGCCTGATGCGCCGCGAGCATGGCGCGCGGGTGATCTCGCTTGATCCCAATATCCGCCCCGGCTTCATCACCGACACCGCAAAGCACCGTGCCCGTATCGACCGGATGATTGCCATGAGCGACATCGTCAAGATGTCGGATGAGGATCTCGAATGGTTCGGCCAGCCCGACATGGAAACCGCGGCCCGTGCCTGGCTGGCTGAGGGCCCCAGCCTGGTGGTCTTCACCCGTGGCCCCGATGGGGCCATCGGCTTTACAAGCAATCATACGGTTGAGGTTGACGGCGTGCCGGTCACGGTCGCCGATACGGTGGGTGCGGGCGACACGTTCAATGCCGGCATCCTGGCGTCGCTCAAGCGCGACAATCTGCTGACCAAGCAGGCGATGAAGTCCTTGTCTGTCGAGGCTATCGCCAATGCGCTCAGCCTCGGCGCCAAGGCGGCTTCCGTTACCGTTTCGCGGCCCGGCGCCAATCCGCCCTGGGCCAGCGAAATCGGTTTCTGATCAGGTCTTTCAGGCCTCGCCGCGCATCTGCCGGATCGTTTCGGCCAGCTTCAGCGTCGAGCTGTCATGGCCGTCGCCGGTGCTTTCGCCCTTGACCACGGGCAGCAGCCCGGTCGCCAGTTCCTTGCCCAGTTCCACGCCCCACTGGTCGAATGCGTTGATGCCGAAGATCTGCGCCTCGACAAACACCCGGTGCTCGTAGAGCGCGATCAGCCGCCCAAGCGCAAACGGCGTCAACTTGTCATAGACGAAGGTGATCGTCGGCCGGTTGCCCGGAAAGGTCTTGTGCGGCGCAAGCCGGTCCGCCTCGGCCTCCGAGGCCCCAGCGGACAGCAGCTGCGCCCGTGCCTCTTCGGTGGGCCGGCCACGCATCAGCGCTTCCGATTGCGCCAGGCAATTGGCGATCAGCAACTGGTGCTGGTGCTGAAGTTCCGGCTCATACCCATTTGCAGCAATCATGAACTCGACCGGGATCACATCGGTGCCCTGGTGCAGCAACTGGAAGAACGCATGTTGCCCGTTGGTGCCGGGCTCGCCCCAGACCGTCGGCCCCGACGCGGTTGTCAGCGGCTTGCCGTCCAGTCCGACGGACTTGCCGTTTGATTCCATGTCGAGCTGCTGCAGATAGGCCGGAAACCGCGACAGCCGCTGGTCATAGGGAATGATGGCGCGGCTTGGATAGAGACAGACCAGCCGGTGCCAGATGCCGATGAGGCCGAGCAGCATCGGCAGGTTTTCGGCCACGGGGGCATCCTTGAAATGCGTGTCCATGGCTCGCGCGCCGGCGAGGAAGTCCGCGAAATCCTGCCGCCCGATGGCAATCATCAGCGGCAGACCAATGGCCGACCAGAGCGAATAACGGCCGCCGACCCAGTCCCAGAAGCCGAAGACGCGGGACTCGTCGAGGCCGAACTCGGCCACCTTGTCGAGCGCGGTGGAAAGTGCCGCGAAATGCTGCGCAACGGCTGCTTCACCCAGCTTGGAGACGATAAATTCGCGCGCGGTCGCCGCGTTGGTCATGGTCTCGATGGTGGTGAAGGTTTTCGAAGCGACGATGATCAACGTGGTTTCGGGATCGAGACCATCAAGCGTGTCGGCGATGTGTGCGCCGTCGACATTGGACACGAAATGCAGCCGCGGGCCGTCATGATAGGGCGCCAGCGCCAGCGTTGCCATCACCGGTCCAAGATCCGAGCCGCCAATGCCGATATTGACCACGTCGGTAAAGGCCTTGCCGGTCGCACCGCATATCGAACCGTCGCGCAAGCCGTCCGAAAAGGCGCCCATGGCATCAAGCACCGCGTGAACCTGCGGCACCACGTTCTCGCCATCGACACGGATGTCGGCGTCTGCTGCAGCGCGCAAGGCCGTGTGCAGCACAGCCCGGCCTTCGGTGGCGTTGATCGCCGCGCCTGCGAACATCCGGTCGCGCTGGGCCTCGACGCCGGCAGCTTTCGCGAGATCTCCAAGCAGCGTCAGCGTCTCGTCATTGACCGCGCATTTGGAAAAGTCCATGCGCAGATCGTCGAGCCCGACGGTGAAGCGGCTGGCGCGGTCCGGCTCGGCGGCAAACGCCGCCCGAAGCTCGCTGACAGCGCCGCTGTCCCGATGGGATTTGAGATCTGACAAAGCCTGGGGGATGGTCTTCGACAAAGCAGGAGCCTCCGTGATTGGGATACCCACCTATGCAGAGAGGCCCGCGGGAAATCAAGTTTCCGCGGGCCTCTCCAGTTCGATTTGATTGGGCAGTGCCTAGTCGCGCAACTCGCGCCGCAGGATCTTGCCGACATTCGTCTTAGGCAACTCATCCTTGAACACGACGATCTTGGGGCGCTTGTAGTTGGTCAGCCCGGTGGCGCAATGCGCCTTGACGTCCGCCTCGGTGAGGTTGGGATCCTTGCGCACGACAAACAGCTTCACCGCTTCGCCGGAATGCTCGTCCGGAACTGCGACCGCTGCTGCCTCGACGATTTCGGGATGCGAGACCGCAAACTCCTCGATCTCGTTCGGATAGACATTGAAGCCCGAGACCAGGATCATGTCCTTCTTGCGGTCGACGATCTTGGTGTAGCCGCCCTCGTCCATGATGCCCATGTCGCCGGAGCGGAAATAGCCGTCCTCGGTCATCACCTTGTTGGTTTCGTCGGGCCGGTTCCAGTACCCCGCCATCACCTGCGGGCCCTTGATGCAGATCTCGCCGACTTCGCCGAGAGGGACCGAGTTGCCATCCTCGTCGCGGATGTCGATGGAGGTCGAGGGCAGCGGCAGGCCGATGGTTCCGGAGAAATCATCGGCATCGAACCGGTTTGCTGTCGCCACCGGCGCTGTTTCCGACAGGCCGTAGCCTTCCGAAATCACGCAGCCGGTCAGCTCCTTCCAGCGGTCCGCCACCGGACGCTGAACCGCCATGCCGCCGCCCAGCGACAACAGCAGCGGCTTGAAATTCAGCTTCTGGAAATCGTCATTGTTGAGCAGCGCGTTGAACAGCGTGTTCAGACCCGGGAAGACGTGGAACTCGTACTTGCCCAGCTCTTTGACGAATCCGGGAATGTCGCGCGGATTGGGGATCAGCAAATTGTGCGCCCCCTGGGACATCCCCATCAGCGCATTCACCGTCAGCGCGAAGATGTGGTAGAGCGGCAGCGCGCAGACATAGACCAGAACTTCAGGCTTCTGCTTCTTGATGAAGGCGGCAGGAAGCCACAGATCGTTCTGCGCCACGTTGGAAAGCACGTTGGCATTAGTCAGTGTCGCGCCCTTCGACACACCGGTGGTGCCCCCGGTATATTGCAGGAAAGCCACGTCCTCGGGCTTCGTGTCCACCGGCTTGAGGGTCTTCGACTGCCCGGCTGACAGAGCAGCCTTGAAGCTGACATGGCCGGGCAGGGACCAGGCCGGAACCATCTTCTTGACCTTGCGGACAACGAAATTGACCAGGTGGCCCTTGAGCCCCATGAGATCGCCCATCGACGCCACGCAGACATGCTTGACGTCCGTGCGTGAAATCACTTGCTGCAGGGTGACGGCGAAATTCTCGAGGATGATGATCGCCTTGGCGCCCGAATCCTTAAGCTGGTGCTCGAGTTCGCGCGGCGTGTAGAGCGGGTTGACGTTGACCACGGTGTAGCCGGCGCGCAGCACGGCAGCCATGGCCACCGGCATTTGCAGGATGTTCGGCATCATCACCGCAACCCGGTCGCCCTTTTGCAGGCCAAGCGACTGCAGCCAGGCGCCAATTGCCGCCGACATGCGCTCGGTCTCGGAATAGGTCAGCGTCTTGCCCATGCAGGTATAGGCCGGACGGTCGGCAAAGCGCTTGAAGGAATCCTCAAGCAGCGCGGCAACCGAGGCATACGCCAGCGGTCCTATTTCCGCATCCGTTCCCGGTGGATAGGATTTCAACCAAATTCGGTCTGTGGCAGCAGTCGTGTTCATTATGTCTCACTCCCTTTTTCTTGTCCGGATATGGGCGCATGCCTGTGTCTGGTCGCTGCCCGTTTCCCTCTCCCCGGTCTGACCAAGATTTAAAGCGCCTCGAGTTGGGTTGCAATGCCTTCCCTTGACGTAAGCGTCAATATTTATGCCTTTCCTGCGTTCCGGCTGGGACAGCTGCCGGAGATTGCTCCCCGGCATATGCGGATCAGGAGCGGACCGCCTCGATGCCCCTGCCGACGATCGCCTCGTCAATGTCTCCGATCGCCCCCTTGTCCTTTCCGGTATAGGGCAGCCCCTTCAATATCGTCCGGATGACGTTGATCCGTGCGCGGCGCTTGTCGTTCGCCCGCACGACCGTCCACGGCGCATGCTCGGTATCGGTCACCTGCAGCATCAGGTCGCGGGCCTGGGTGTACTCGTCCCACTTGTTCAGGCTGGCAATGTCCATGGGCGACAGTTTCCAGGCCTTGAGCTTGCTGTGACGGCGGTCGTGGAACCGCTTGAGCTGCATCTCGCGGCCGATATTGAGCCAGAACTTGAACAGGTGAATGCCAGCTTTCACCGGCATGCGTTCGAAATGCGGCGTCTCCTCGAGAAAATGCGCGTGCTGTTCCGGTGTGCAAAATCCCATCACCGGCTCGACGCCGGCGCGGTTGTACCAGGAGCGGTCAAACATCACGAATTCGCCCGAGGTCGGAAAATGGTCGACGTAGCGCTGGTAGTACCATTGCCCGCGCTCGGTCTCGGTCGGTTTCGGCAGCGCCACGATGCGCGCCGAGCGCGGGTTCATGTAGGCCCGCGTCGCACCAATGGATCCGCCCTTGCCGGCCGCATCCCGGCCCTCGAACACCGAGATGATCCGGTTGCCGGTCTCGCCAAGCCAGGTCTGCACCTTGACCAGTTCGATCTGCAGTGCTTCGAGCGTGTCTTCATACTCGTCGCGGTCGAGCTTTTTCTTGTACGGATAGCCATCCGAGGAGAAGTCGTTGTCCTTGACCCAGTCCGGCAATTTCGGATCGTCGATGTCGAAGACCCGCAGCTTGCCGTTGATCTCAAGCTCGACAGCGCGGCTGGTTATATCGGTGTCCATCTTCTTTTCCTCTGGATACTGGCTTCATGCAGGAGAACGCCATCTGGCCGGGATGGTTCAACCCGGATGGGTCATGTCCTCCGGACGGACAATACGGTCGTAATCCTCGGCTGTCACGAGGCCGGTTTTCAGGGCTTCCTCGCGCAGCGTGGTGCCGTTCATATGCGCCTTCTTGGCAATCGTTGCCGCGTTGTCGTAGCCGATGGTCGGCGCAAGCGCTGTCACCAGCATCAGCGAGCGGTCAAGCGCCGCCTTGATGTTGTCCTCGCGGGCCTCGATGCCCGTGACGCAATTGTCGGTGAACGAAATCGAAGCGTCGGCGAGCAACTGCACCGACTGCAGGAAATTGTAGGCCATCACCGGATTGTAGACATTGAGTTCGAAATGGCCCTGGCTGCCGGCGAAACTCAACGCGGCATTGTTGCCGAACACCTGTACGCAAACCTGCGTCATCGCCTCGCACTGGGTCGGGTTGACCTTGCCCGGCATAATCGAGGAGCCGGGTTCGTTTCCCGGCAGCGCCAGTTCGCCCAGCCCCGAACGCGGACCGGAGCCGAGGAAACGGATGTCGTTGGCGATCTTGAACAGGGCCGCCGCCGCCGAATTGATGGCGCCGTGCGAAAACACCATCGCGTCATGGGCGGCCAGCGCTTCGAACTTGTTTGGTGCGGTGACAAACGGCAGTTCGGTGATGCCGGCGACACGCTCGGCCACCTTTTCAGCAAAGCCAACCGGCGCGTTCAGCCCGGTGCCGACCGCCGTGCCGCCCTGCGCCAGTTCATAAAGGCCGGGTAACGACGCTTCGACCCGCTTGATAGAGGAGGCAACCTGCGCTGCGTAGCCGCCGAATTCCTGTCCGAGCGTCAGCGGCGTGGCGTCCTGGGTGTGGGTCCGCCCGATCTTGATGATGTGGGCAAAGGATTCCGCCTTGCTGTCGAGCGCCGCATGCAGGTGCGTCAGCGCCGGCAGCAGGACGCGAACGATCTGCTCGGCGCAGGCGATGTGCATGGCCGTCGGGTAGGTGTCGTTGGAAGACTGGCTCATGTTGACATGGTCATTGGGATGGACCGGTTTCTTCGACCCCATTTCCCCGCCCATCATCTCGATGGCGCGGTTGGAAATCACCTCGTTGGCATTCATGTTAGACTGGGTGCCTGACCCGGTTTGCCAGACCACCAGCGGGAAATGCCCATCAAGTTTGCCGTCGATCACTTCCTGCGCGGCGGCCACGATGGCGGCGCCGATTTCCGGATCGAGGCGCTCGAGCTCCATGTTGGTTTCCGCAGCCGCACGCTTGACGATGCCCAGAGCCCGCACGATCGAGAGCGGCTGCTTCTCCCAGCCGATCTTGAAATTTCCCAGCGAGCGCTGGGCCTGTGCGCCCCAATATTTATCAGAAGCCACTTCAATCGGGCCAAAGCTGTCGGTTTCTGTGCGTGTCTCGGACATCAAGGTCACCTTTATGCGTTCAAATGCGTCTCGGGCCGGGTGGCTTGCCACGGGAATGGCCACACCGTCATTGTGATTTCAAGTTGTACAGGTAAACAAGTAGCACGAACTTTATTGTTGCAATGCCGGAGTGGGCAAACACATGGTCGACAACCCTCAGGACACGCCCGTTGGCGCAGAGGCCCCCGGAACCGGACTGGCTGCGCGGCTCAGACCCCATGCGGGGCCGCTGGCTGTCGGAGCCGTGATGGCGCTGGCCTCGGTGCCCGCAGGCCTTGAGCCCTGGCAATCCATCTTCGGCTATGGGCTGTTTACGGCCGGTTTGCTGCTCTGGCCATCGGGCAGGGCAGTGGCCCGGGCAAAAGCCGAGAGCAGGGCGGCCCAGGTGTCAGCGCAAGATTTTTCGGTGATTGAGGCGCTCGACATGCCAACGGTCATTTTTGACCAAGACACCCAGGTCGTCCGCCAGAATACTGCCGCCCGGACGCTTATTGGCGCCTACCCCGAGCGCGCATCACTCTCGGCCCGAATCAGGTCGCCGGTCATTCTTGATCTTGTGGCGCGGGTTGTGGCCCGCGGTTTGACCGAAAGCGTGGAATATACGGAGCGAGTTCCCTCCGAGCGATGGCACGAGGTCCGGGTTTCCCTGATTGCAAATGGCTCGCCGTCTGACAACCGGTTGTTCGTGCTGACATTCAGGGATCTGACCGAAGCCCGGCGCATGGACCGGATGCGCACCGATTTTGTCGCCAATGCCAGCCATGAGCTCAGAACGCCGCTGGCGTCCCTGATGGGTTTCATCGAGACCATGCAGGGCCCGGCGCGCAATGATGAGGCCGCTCAGACCCGGTTCTTCGGCATCATGCTCGAGCAGGCGCAGCGCATGGCCCGGCTGATCGATGACCTGTTGTCGCTGTCGCGCCTTGAGATGCGGGCCCATGTAGCGCCCGACGGCGAGGTGGACCTTGGCGGCACCGTTGCCCACGTGGTCGATACGCTTAAACCGATGGCCGATGATCTTGGCGTCGCCATTGAACTGGACCTGCCGCAAGACCCGATCACGGTCACCGGCGATGTCGATGAGCTCATCCAGGTGTTTTCCAACCTGATCGAGAACGCCTGCAAATACGGCCAGACCGGCAAGCGTGTGAAGATCATCGTTGCCAGCACCGATGAAGCAGGTTCCCATGTCACGATCCAGGATTTCGGTCCGGGCATCGCCAAGGAACATGTGCCGCGTCTGACCGAGCGATTTTACCGCGTGGATGTCGAAACCAGCCGGGCCAAAAAGGGCACCGGTCTGGGCCTGGCGATCGTCAAGCACATCCTCGCCAGGCACCGCGCGCGGCTTGTCGTTCGCTCCACGCCGGGCGAAGGATCGGCCTTCACTGTCAAATTCAGCCAGTCTGGCCTAGGCAAGTTGTCGTCATCTTCAGAATTGTATGAGTAAAAACAATGACATGAGATGTCATAAAACAGTGACGTAATTGTCATAAAACGGAATCCCGAAGGGCCTAGAAAAGGCCAGCCTCAGATGGCTGACAAGCGGTTCTGCAACAGAGCCACGCCACTTTTACCCACGACGGGAGATTCTCATGAACGCACTCAAATTTGCCGCTGCCGCACTTGTGGCCTCCACGGCCTTCGCCGGCACCGCTATTGCCCGCGACCAGATCCAGATCGCCGGTTCCTCCACCGTCCTGCCTTACGCTTCGATCGTTGCCGAAGCTTTCGGTGAAAACTTCAGCTTCCCCACACCGGTTGTCGAATCCGGTGGTTCGGGTGCAGGCCGCAAGAAGCTGTGTGAAGGCGTTGGTGAGAACACCATCGACATCGCCAACTCCTCTTCGCGCATCAAGCAGTCCGATATCGATCTCTGCGCCTCCAACGGCGTTGCTGAAATCCAGGAAGTTCGCATCGGCTATGACGGCATCGTCTTCGCCTCCGACATCAATGGCGAAAGCTTCGCCTTCACGCCTGCCGACTGGTACAATGCCCTGGCCGCCAAGGTCATGAAGGACGGCGCTCTGGTCGATAACACCGCCAAGACCTGGGCTGACGTCAACCCGGATCTGCCGGCTCAGGACATCCTCGCTTTCATCCCCGGCACCAAGCACGGCACCCGCGAAGTCTTCGACGTGAAGGTTCTGGAAGCTGGTTGTGAAGCAACCGGTGCCGAAGAAGCCTTCAAGGCAGCCGGCGACGAAAAGGCCAAGGGCTGCACCGCGCTTCGCACCGACGGCGCTTCGGTCGATATCGATGGCGACTACACAGAAACGCTGGCCCGCATCGACGCCAACAAGAACGCAATCGGCGTCTTCGGTCTGTCGTTCTACGAGAACAACACCGACAAGCTGCAGGTTGCCACCATGTCCGGCGTCAACCCGTCGACCGAAACCATCGCTTCCGGCGAGTATCCGGTTTCGCGTCCGCTCTACTTCTACGTCAAGAACGCACATCTGGGCGTGATCCCTGGCCTGCAGGAATACATCGAGTTCTTCGTCTCCGACGAAATTGCTGGTCCTGACGGCCCGCTGGCTGCCTACGGCCTGGTTTCCGACCCGGAACTCGCCAAGACCCAGGAAATGGTGGCCAACCGCACACCAATGGGTCCGCTGAACTGATCAGTACGTTGATCAAGGGGCGGTGCGCAAGCACCGCCCTTCCTCGGAAAACAGGGCGAATGTGACATGACTCCCAGTGCCATCATACTCATCGTGCTCGGGCTGGCGGCAATCGGCTACTTTCTCGGCCGGCAGCGCGCACTGAAAACGGCACAGCGGGATGGCGTGAAGCTCCATTCGCTGTCTGGATATCACGGCCAGTCGGTTGCCCTGTTCGTAGCCGTTCCGGCGCTTTTCTTGCTGGCAGCGTGGCTGTTCCTGCAGCCTGTGCTGATCGAGAACAGCATCAGCGGCAAGATCCCTGAAAGCGCGATTCCCGAAGGCGGGGCCAAGAGCCTTGTCATGTTCGATGTCCGGCGGATTGCCGACGGGCTGAACCAGATCATCGCCAGTGGCGATTCCTCGGAAGCCGACCTCACCGACATGCGCGCTGATGTCACCGATGTGCGCTCGCGGCTCGCCGAAGTTGGTGTGGCGCTCGGATCCGATGTGTCGCCGGTCGTTTTTCAGGCGGCAAAGGAATATCGCAACATCGATCTTGTCGCCTCATTCCTTCGCAATATTGCGGTGCTTGTGGTCGCCCTTGGCTTCGGCATCTGGGCCTTGCGACGGATCCAGCCAAAATTGCGCGCCCGCAACATCAGCGAGACCTTCATCAAGGCGCTGTTGATGGGCTCGTCCCTGGTCGCGATCTTGACCACGGTCGGCATCGTCGGCTCGCTGCTGTTTGAATCGATCTCCTTCTTCAAGATGTATCCGGCGGAAGAGTTCTTTCTCTCGACCACCTGGAACCCGCAGTTCCGTGGCGGGTCCGAACTCGGCTTTCTGCCGCTGCTATGGGGAACGCTCTATGTATCCTTCGTCGCATTGGCGCTGGCCGTACCGCTGGGACTGATGATCGCCATCTATCTTGCCGAATATGCCGGCAGCAGGCTGCGCGGTTTCGCCAAGCCCGCCATTGAGGTTCTGGCCGGCATCCCGACCATTGTTTACGGTCTTTTTGCACTGATGACGGTGGGCCCGTTCCTGCGTGACTGGATTGCTCAGCCGCTGGGTATCGGCAGCTCTTCCTCCTCTGTGATGACGGCCGGACTGGTCATGGGCATCATGCTGATCCCGTTCATCTCGTCCCTGTCCGATGACATCATCAATTCCGTGCCGCAGACCATGCGCGACGGCTCCTACGGGCTCGGCGCCACAAAGTCGGAAACCATCAAGCAAGTGATCCTGCCTGCTGCGCTCCCGGGGATTGTCGGTGCCTTCCTGCTCGCAGCCAGCCGCGCCATCGGCGAAACCATGATCGTGGTCATGGGCGCCGGTGCCTCTGCACGGCTTGATCTGAACCCGTTCGAAGCCATGACGACGATCACCGTCAAGATCGTCAGCCAGCTCACGGGCGATACCGAGTTTGCCAGCCCGGAAACACTGGTGGCCTTCGCGCTTGGCCTGACGCTGTTTGTTTTCACCCTTAGCCTGAACATTCTGGCGCTGTACATCGTGCGCAAATATCGGGAGCAGTACGAATGACCGACACCACCGCCGATACCGCCACGGCAGCCGGCCACCCGAAAGCCGGTTCGCTGTACCAGGTCAGCGAGCGTACCCGCAGGCGTCACGCAGCCGAGCAACGCTTCCGGATGATGGGCCTGGCCGCCGTCACATTCAGCATCCTGGCGCTGCTGGGCCTGATGACATCGATCCTGTCCAATGGCCTGTCTTCGTTCCATCAGACCTATGTGACGATGGAGGTGTTTCTTGACCCGGCAAAGCTCGACAAAAAGGGCAATCGCAATCCGGAGGATATCGCCAAGATCACCACCTTCACCATCCAGCCGCTGATCCAGGCAGCTCTTGCAGAGACGATGGAAGCACGCGGTATTGCGGTCGAAGGTGTAAACGCCAAGAAGGCCGTGGAGCTCATCTCCAAGGAAGCGCCGGCCCAGTTGCGCCACTTCGTTCTCGACAACCCGGAAGTCATCGGCCAGTCAGTGACGTTTGATCTGCTGGCCTCGGGCCGCATTGATGGCTACTACAAGGGCCGGGTGTCGATGGAATCCGCAGCACTCGACCGCAACATCTCGCCCGAGCAACTGGTGCTGGCCGATCAGCTGAAAGCAGCCGGTATCCTCGAATCGAGGTTCAACTGGTCGTTCTTTACCGCGCCTGACGCCTCCGACACCCGTCCTGAAGCCGCTGGTCTCGGCGTCGCCATTCTTGGTTCCGCCTACATGATGCTGATCGTGCTGGTGCTGGCATTGCCGATCGGTGTGGCTGCGTCGATCTATCTCGAGGAGTTTGCGCCGCAAAATCGCTGGACCGACCTGATCGAAGTCAACATCGCCAACCTGGCCGCGGTTCCTTCCATCGTGTTCGGCATCCTCGGTCTGGCTATCTTCATCAATTTCGTCGGCCTGCCGCAGTCTGCGCCCATTGTCGGGGGTCTCGTGCTTACGCTGATGACGTTGCCGACCATCATCATCGCCACGCGCGCGGCGCTGAAAGCGGTACCGCCCTCGATCAACGATGCGGCGCTGGGCATCGGCGCATCGAAGATGCAGGCGATCTTTCACCATGTGCTGCCGCTGGCGGCACCGGGTATCCTGACCGGCACGATCATCGGATTGGCCCAGGCCCTGGGTGAAACTGCGCCGCTGCTGCTGATCGGTATGGTGGCCTTCGTGCGCGAATATCCCGGCGCACCGCCGGAGGGCTTTTTCGACCCTGCCTCGGCTTTGCCGGTTCAGGTCTACAACTGGACCCAGCGTGGTGACCCGGCCTTTTTCGAGCGGGCGTCGGGAGCGATCATCGTGCTCCTGGTCTTCCTGGTGATCATGAATGCCGTCGCCATCCTGCTGCGCCGCCGCTTCGAACGCCGCTGGTAGGCCCTGTGCCGCCTTTGAAACAACCAAGCCCTGAGTATACTGAAATTGTTGAAGGGAAGACGGAGATGAACATCATGACGGAAGCGGCGACTGAAATTGCGGTCGACACGGCGATCAAGGAATCCGCAATCAAGATGCGCGGGAGCGATGTCAGCGTGTTCTATGGTGAAAAGCAGGCGCTTTTCGGTGTCAATCTTGATGTCCGCAAGAATAGCGTGACGGCCCTGATCGGCCCGTCCGGCTGTGGCAAGTCGACCTTTCTGCGCTGCCTCAACCGGATGAACGATACCATCGATATCTGCAGGGTGACGGGGGAGATCACGCTCGAGGGCGAAAACATCTACGATCCCAAGATCGATGTGGTGGAATTGCGCGCACGGGTTGGCATGGTATTCCAGAAGCCCAATCCCTTTCCCAAGTCCATCTACGAGAACGTCGCCTATGGTCCGCGCATCCATGGCCTGACCAAGTCCAAGGCTGAGCTTGACGAGATCGTCGAGTCGAGCCTTCGCAAGGCCGCGATCTGGGAAGAGGTCAAGGATCGTCTGCATGAGCCGGGAACCGGCTTGTCCGGCGGTCAGCAGCAGCGGCTTTGCATTGCCCGCGCCATCGCGGTGAGCCCCGAGGTCATCCTCATGGACGAGCCCTGTTCGGCGCTGGATCCGATCGCCACGGCCAAGGTCGAGGAACTGATTGATGAGCTTCGCACCAATTTCACCATTGTCATCGTCACTCACTCGATGCAGCAGGCAGCGCGTGTCTCGCAGCGCACGGCGATGTTCCATCTGGGCAAGCTGGTCGAGGAGGGCGACACCGACAAGATGTTCACCAATCCCGACACCAAGCTGACCCAGGACTACATCACCGGCCGCTTCGGTTGATTTGACCGATTTCCGCATCACGTATTCAGGATAGAAAGATCAGATCATGCCCGAAGCTCATACCGTCAGCTCCTATGATGACGAACTCCGTTTCCTCGTGCGGCGCCTGTCGGAAATGGGCGGCATCGCCGAGCGCATGGTTGCCGATGCTGTGGCAGCCCTGGTCAATGCCGATACGGCTTCTGCCCAGCGTGTCATCTCCGAGGACCTGCTGCTCGACGCCGGCGAGCGTGAAATCTACGACAAGGCGGTCCTGGTGATCGCAAAACGTCAGCCGATGGCCTCGGACCTGCGCGAGATCATCGGTTCCATCCGCATCGCCTCTGACCTGGAACGCGTCGGCGACCTTGGCAAGAACATCGCCAAGCGGGTGATTGCGGTTCACACCATGGCTCAGCCGCGCAAGCTTGTGCGCGGTCTCGAGCACCTGGCCGAACTGGCGCTGACCCAGCTCAAGGAAGTGCTCGATGCGTTCGCCACGCGTTCGCCGCATCTGGCCAATTCCATTCGTGAACGCGATGAGGAGATCGACGCGATCTACACCTCGCTGTTCCGCGAATTGCTGACCTACATGATGGAAGATCCGCGCAACATCACCGCCTGCACCCATCTGCTGTTCTGCGCCAAGAACATTGAACGCATCGGCGACCACGCCACCAACATCGCCGAGACGGTCTATTATGTCGCCACCGGCGAGCAATTGTCGGCGGATCGTCCCAAGGACGATGACACCGCCAGCATGGTCGCACCCGAGCCGGGTGCGGACTGAGACTGTACGGAGTGCATGCAAGATGGCGATGAATCCACGTATTACAGTGGTTGAAGACGAGGAAGCGCTTTCGGTCCTGCTTCGCTACAACCTCGAAGCCGAAGGTTACGAAGTCGACACCGTGCTGCGCGGTGATGAGGCGGAGATCAGGTTGCAGGAGCGGGTTCCCGACCTGCTGATCCTCGACTGGATGCTGCCGGGCATCTCCGGGATCGAGCTGTGCCGCCGTTTGCGCGCCAGGGCCGAGACCGAGCGTTTGCCCATCATCATGCTCACAGCGCGTGGCGAGGAAAGTGAACGTATCCGCGGACTGGCCACAGGTGCCGATGATTACGTCGTCAAACCTTTTTCGACGCCGGAATTGCTCGCCCGCGTCAGGGCCATGCTGCGCAGGGCACGGCCGGAAGTCATTTCCAGCCAGCTCAAGGTCGGCGATATCGAACTTGATCGCGAAACCCACCGCGTCCGGCGGCGTGGCCGCGACATCAAGCTCGGGCCGACCGAATTCCGCCTGCTCGAATATCTGATGAGTTCACCTGGCCGGGTCTATTCCCGTGCGCAATTGCTCGATGGTGTCTGGGGTCACGATGTCTATGTCGATGAACGCACCGTCGATGTGCATGTCGGCCGGCTGCGCAAGGCGGTCAATCTGTCCGGCATGCGTGACACGATCAGAACCGTTCGTGGCGCCGGCTATTCGATCGAGGCTTGATCCAAGACCTCAATCGGCGCGCCGACAGGCAGGTGCAGACACGAAAAAGCCCGGGCGACAAACCCGGGCTTTTGCATTCAGTGCAGGCTGTGCTTCAGCGGGCGCGCTTGCGCTCGCTGGATGGCTGGAATGCCAGCTTGGCATGATAGCCGCAGTAGGGCGACGCATCGCCTGAATCATTGCCGCAGAAGTGGAAGTCATCCTGCAGGGGATCGCCAACCGGCCATTTGCATGTCCGCTCGGAAAGTTCCACCAGTGTCAGCCGGCGTGAAATCGGCACCACCACATCGTCCACCGGGCGTGTATCGATCTCTTCCGATGCAACAACGTCCAGATCCTGCTTCAAAGCGGCGCCGCCGCTTGAGCGGCCGACCGGGCGCGATGTCTGGCTTTGCGTCGTGCGGCCTGCATAGTTCGGCGCACGCGGTGCAGCAGTGGTGCGCTTGGTGCGTACCGACGCCTGACCGCCGCTCTTGGCGCGGCCCGGAAGGTTGAGCCGGTGCACCTTGCCGATCACGGCATTGCGGCTCACGCCGCCCAGTTGTGCCGCAATCTGGCTCGCGCTGAGCCCGTCCGCCCAGAGTTTCTTGAGTCTTTCGACCCGTTCATCAGTCCAGTTCATAAAATGCTCTCCCTGTATCCCGTATTTCGGGATGGCAGAATCCCTCACCGTCGCCCCGGATGACCGGAGCTTGAAAACTCGGTTTCAGTGAGGTGAATAGTGTCCGCCGCGAACCTCTATTTCATGATCTCAACTTAGTGGTCGGCAGACTCCGTGACAAGAGTCAGCCGAATCATGCTGATTCCTTTTTGCGGTTTTCCCCAACTTACGCAGAGAGTACAAAATCTTACCAGTCATTGCTAAATTAGCGCGTGCAGGAGCAAATTCAACGCACCTGGAGAAGGCGATGCTGGCTTGTGTTGCAGAGCGCCGTGTCTCATTGACAGGCCAGACTGAAATGTAAATAGTGCCCACGCCGCCCCGGAAAGGGCGGCATTTTGGTTTTACGGCATACCCTGGGCAAACCAGCCGCTCCTGCGGCGCAAGGTAAGGGGCGATGCCTGGACGTCCGGTCTGTAATAAGGAGAGAAGCGCCATGGCCGATGCCAAGCCGCTTTATGATACATATAATCGCGTTCCGATCGTGTTTGAGCGCGGACACGGCGTCTGGCTGGAAACCCCCGAGGGGGAGCGCTATCTCGATTTTGCGGCGGGCATTGCGGTCAATTCCCTTGGTCACACCCACCCGCATCTGGTCGAGGCGCTGAAAGCCCAGGCCGACCGCTTGTGGCATCTTTCCAATGTGCATGAAATTCCCGACCAGTCGCGCATGGCCGAGCGCCTGACCGAGGTGACCTTTGCCGACAAGGTGTTCTTCACCAATTCCGGCGCGGAGGCGCTCGAATGTGCGATCAAGACCGCGCGGCGTCATTTCCATGTCAACGGCCAGCCCGAGCGCTACCGCATCATCACGTTTGAAGGCGCCTTTCACGGACGCACCCTGGCGACCATCGCCGCCGGCGGCCAGCCCAAGTACCTTGAAGGCTTCGGTCCCAAGGTCGAGGGTTTCGACCAGGTGCCGTTTGATGACATGGACGCCTTGAAGGCTGCCATTAGCGACAGCACCGCCGCTCTTCTCATCGAGCCGGTTCAGGGTGAGGGCGGGATCCGTCCGCTTTCAAATGAGAGCCTGCGCGCCCTGCGCGATCTGTGCGATGAGCACGGCATCCTGATGATCCTCGATGAGGTCCAGTCAGGGGTCGGCCGGACCGGCAAGCTGTTTGCTCACGAGTGGGCCGGTATCGAGCCCGACATCATGGCCGTGGCCAAGGGTATTGGCGGCGGCTTCCCGTTTGGCGCCTGCCTCGCCACTGCCAGCGCGGCCGATGGCATGACGCTTGGCACCCACGGCACCACCTATGGCGGCAATCCGCTTGCCATGGCGGTGGGCAATGCCGTGCTGGATGTCATCCTCGATGAGAATTTTCTTACCCATGTCAACGATGTTGCCCTGGTGCTGCGCCAGGGCCTGGCCTCGCTCAAGGATCGTTATCCCGATCTGATCTCTGAAGTGCGGGGCTCGGGCCTGATGCTCGGCATCAGGTGCGCGAAGTCGAATGCGGATCTGGTGCAGGCCATGCGCAATGAGCACCTGCTGGCCGTGCCGGCCGGAGACAATGTCGTCCGGCTGCTGCCGCCGTTGATTGTCACCGCCGAAGAAGCCCGCGAAGCACTTTCCAGAACAGAGGCCGCACTCGACATGTTGTCCCGCAGCGGCACAGCCAACTGAACGGACTGGATCCCATGTCAAAGCCCACATCCGCCGGCAATCGCCATTTTATTGATCTCTCCGCTGTCAGCGCGGGCGACTTGCGCACCATGATGGACGCGGCACGCTCCGCCAAAACGGCGACCGAGACAGACCGTCCGCTGGCCGGCAAGATGCTGGCCATGATCTTCGAGAAACCGTCGACCCGCACACGCGTGTCCTTCGATGTCGGCATGCGCCAGCTTGGCGGCGAAACCCTGTTCCTCTCGGGAACGGAGATGCAGCTTGGCCGCGCCGAGACCATTGCCGACACCGCCAAGGTGCTGTCGCGCTTTGTCGACATCATCATGATCCGGACGCTTGATCACGCCCGCATGCTCGAGCTCGCCGAACATGCCACGGTGCCGGTGATCAATGCACTCACCGACGACACCCATCCCTGCCAGATCATGGCCGACATCCTGACCTTTGAAGAGCATCGTGGTCCGATCAAGGGCAAAACGCTGGCCTGGACCGGCGACGGCAACAACGTGCTGCATTCGCTCATCGAGGGCGCGGCGCAATTTGGCTACCGCATGCAGATTGCCACACCGGAGGGCTCCGAGCCGGAGGCTAGGTTTGTCGAGTGGGCCCGCAAGCAGGGTGCCGAGATCGATATCAGCGCCGATCCGGACCGCGCGGTCACGGGCGCGGATTGCGTGATCACCGATACCTGGGTCTCGATGAACCAGGAGCACAAGGCGCGCGGCCACAACGTGTTCCTGCCCTTCCAGGTCAATGAGAAACTCATGGCCAAGGCCAATCCGGACGCGCTGTTCATGCATTGTCTGCCGGCGCATCGCGGCGAGGAAGTCACCAACGAGGTGATGGACGGGCCGCAGTCGGTGGTGTTTGATGAGGCCGAAAACCGGTTGCATGCCCAGAAGGCGGTGATGCGCTGGTGCATGGGCGTTTTGTAACGCCTCTGGCACTTGCGGTTATCCATGCCTATATGCTCGTTTTGAAATGTGCAGCCGGACCGGACCTTGCTGTCTGATGGCGGGCTGTGTCGCAACGAACAATCGGAATTGATGATGGAAACCGATACCCAGACCCACGGCGAACCCGCTTTCGCCGGAGACGACCGCGTTTTGCCGTTCGATGTAGACGGCCTCGACGTACGTGGCCGCACCGTGCAACTCGGTCCGATGATCGATGCTATCCTGGCACGCCACTCCTACCCGGAGCCTGTCGCCCGGTTGCTGGCAGAAGCCATTGCCCTGACGGTGCTGCTCGGCACCTCGCTCAAGTTCGAGGGCAAGCTCATTGTCCAGACCAAGGGCGATGGGCCGGTGGATCTCGTCGTTGCCGATTTCACCACGCCGGGGAACCTGCGCGCCTATGCCCGTTTTGACGAAGAGCGTCTTGCCGCAGCCCAGGCGTCCGGCGCGACGAGCCCTGCCGAACTGCTGGGCAACGGCATTCTCGCCTTCACCATCGACCAGGGTGAGTACATGCAGCGCTACCAGGGCATCGTCGAGATGAAGGGCGAGACACTGGAAGCCATGGCCGAAACCTATTTCCGTCAGTCCGAGCAGATCCCGACCGTCGTCCGCCTCGCCGTTGCCGAACTGATCGACCGTGACGAGGAAGGCAAGCCGCGCCACAGCTGGCGCGCCGGCGGTATCGTGGCCCAGTTCCTGCCGCAGGCTCCCGAGCGGATGCGCCATCCCGACCTTCCCGGCGGAGATGCGCCCGAAGGCCTCGAAGGAATGGTTCACAACGAGGACGACAGCTGGACCGAGGCCAAGGTGCTGGTCAGCAGTGTCGAGCCCGGTGAGCTGACCGACCCGGAAGTCGGCGCCGAGCGGCTTCTCTACCGGCTGTTTCACGAGCGCGGTGCGCGGACCTATCAGCCGGTTCCCGTATTCGACAGGTGCAGCTGTTCGCGCGAACGGCTGGGCGAGGTTCTCAGCGGATTTTCGGCTGAAGAGATCACCGAAAGCGTGGAGGACGGCGTCATCACCGTGCAGTGCGAGTTCTGCTCGACCGCCTATCGTTTTGATCCAGCCGAAATCCAGGGCTGAGCTGCTCCAGGCAGGAACATGACGAAACTTTAATTTGCCATGCGCCGTCATTGCGTTACCTGTTTGACCAACGGAGGAACGCAATGCTCGACAAGGCGGACAGTCGCTTGGATGTGCCAGCCCAGCCCCCGCGCGGGGAACCTGTGCCGGCGCGCAGCCGGTTCCTGCGGCCCCTGGTGCAGTTCGCGCTGATGGCGCTCGTGCTTGCCGGCGCCTGGGTGGCGATGGATCGCCTGGCCGCGTCGAAGAAAGAGCGCACCCCGCGCGCCTTCACGCCGCTGGTCTACACCGTCGAGACGGCCACAGCCGAACGCGCCGACAACCGGCCTGACATCCGGCTCTATGGCCAGGTCGAGACCGGTCGCAATGTCGATCTGCGCGTCGCCGTCAGCGGCGACGTGGTCGAGATCCATCCTGATCTTGTCGCCGGACGGCGGGTCACCCAGGGCACGGTGCTGTTGCGGGTTGACCCCTTCGCCTATGAAGGGGCGCTGGTCGAAGCGCGCGCAAATCTGGCCTCCACCCGGGCCGCGATTGCCGAGATAGACGCGCGGCTGGCTTCCGAACGCGAGCAGCTGGAGGCAGCAGATGCCCAGCTGGAACTCGGCCGGGCCGATCTCGAGCGGGCGCTGTCGCTCGCGCAAACAGGAGCCCTGACCGACAAGGAAGTCGACGCCAGGCGCCTGGTTCTGTCCCAGCGCGAACAGGCCTCGAGCCAGCGCCGCAACAATATCCTCATCGCCGAAGCCCAGCGCACCCAGCAGGAAGCCAATGCCGAACGGCTCGAGTGGAAAGTCCGCGAAGCCGAGCGCAAATTGCAGGAGACCGCGCTCGTCGCCCCGTTCGACGGCGTCATTTCCGACGAGTCCGTCGAAACCGGCCGCTCGGTCAATGCCAACGAGGTGGTGGCATCGATCTATGACGACACTGCCCTTGATGTGAAATTCACTCTGACCAACGCTCAGTATGGACGCATGGCGACGGATGCCGATCCCCTGATTGGCCGCGAAGTCGAACTGAGCTGGACGGTTGGCGGCACCGCCTACACTTGGCCCGCGACCATAGACCGGATCGGTGCCCGCGTGACCGCCGAGCGCGGCGGCGTCGAGGTCTTCGCCCGCATCGGCGAGGCGGACAACCCGGTGCGGTTGCGCCCCGGCGCGTTTGTTTCGCTGACCGTGCCGGACCGGATCTGGCCGCAGACCTTCCGCCTGCCCGAGACCGCGGTGCGCAATTCCGATCACGTCTTCCTGGTGGTGGACGGCAAGCTTGAACGCCGGGAGGTGCAGCTGATCGCCTGGGACGGCGAGAATGCCATCCTGGACGGGGATCTGAACGATGGCGACAGGGTTCTCGTCACCCGGCTAACGGAGGCCTCTGAAGGGGTCAGCGTGCGCGAACCCTCCGGCGAGCCAGCGCCCTCAGAAGCATCTGGTGCTCAAACCCCGGATGCCGCGGAATGAGCATGAGCGAGGCGCCGGGCCGGGGACTGTTTGCAGGCCGTGGTCTGGTCAGCACCTTCATCCGCCATCCCAACGCGGCCAATCTCTTGATGGTGCTGATGATCCTCTTCGGCGCCTTCTCGATCGCGCGCATCAACACCCAGTTCTTCCCCACAATCGATCGCCCGACCATCACCATCGGGGTGGCCTGGTCAGGAGCCAGCGCAGAGGACGTCGAGACCAATATCCTGGCCCTGGTCGAGCCGGAAGTCCGCTATGTCTCCGGCGTCGACCGCATGACGTCGACCGCCTCGGAAGGCTCGGCCAGTGTCCGCCTCGAATTTGTCGATGGCACCGACATGACCCAGGCGATGACCGATGTGGAAACAGCGGTCAAGGCTGTCGGCAACCTGCCCGAAGACAGCGAAGACCCCACAATCACCCGGTCGGTGTTCTTCGATACCGTCGCCAAGCTCGCCGTTTTCGGCGATGCCGATGAGGCGGTCAAGCGCGCCTGGGCCAAGCGCATCCGCGACGACCTGATTGACCGCGGCATCGACAAGATCAATTTCACCGGCCTGCGCAGCGCCGAGATTCGCGTCGAGGTGCCGGAGATCGAACTGCGGCGTCTGGACATGAAAATTTCCGATGTCTCTTCGGCAATTGCCGCCAACAGCCGCGACCTTCCCTCAGGCACGGTCGAGGGCGCCGTCGACCGCCAGCTCCGGACGTTGGCCGACGCGCAGGGCGCGCGCGAACTGGCCAGTGTCGAGGTCAAGTCTTTCCCCGGCGGCGAAAAGGTGCTGCTCGGCGATATCGCCACCATCACCGATGGTTTTGATGCCGATGATACCCGTGGGCTTGCCAGCGGCTCGCCCGCCATTGAACTTGATGTCCGTCGGGCGCCGACGGCCGATACGCTCAAGACCGCATCGATCCTCTCAACCTATATCGAAGAAATCACCCCGCAACTGCCGCCGGGCGTTGAAATTGCCACCTATGAAGTTGCCTCGGATGCCCTGGCGGCGCGAATCTGGCTGCTGGTCAAGAACGGGCTGGGCGGCCTTCTCGTTGTGGTGGCAATCCTGTTCCTGTTTCTCAATGCCCGCATCGCCTTCTGGGTTGCAGCAGGCATTCCGGTCGCGATGCTGGCGACCATCGGCTTCATGTACGCCTCCGGTCAGACCATCAACATGATGTCGCTGTTCTCGCTGATCATGATGCTCGGCATCATCGTTGACGACGCCATCGTGGTGGGCGAGCATACGGCGACGCGGCTGCAGATGGGCGACGATCCGCACACGGCGGCTGAAAACGGCGTCGGCATGATGTTCACCCCGGTGATCGCGGCCATGTCGACGACGCTTGCGGCCTTTGCACCGATCCTGATCATCGGCGACACCATCGGCCAGATGATGGCTGTGCTGCCGATGGTCGTCATTGCGGTGCTGGTGTCCAGTCTGCTCGAGTGTTTTCTGATCCTGCCCGGGCACCTTGCCAATTCGCTGTCCGGACGCAGGGCGCCAGGCTGGTCCTGGTGGCGCCAGTTCCTGATCGCGCTTGTGCTGATGGTGTTTCTTACCGGTGTGTCGGGGCGTTTGGCCGTGGACCTGGCTTTGGGGGCAAGCGACACCGGTCTGCGAGCCGCCGCCCGGAGCTTCGCCGATCTACCGCAGGCCGGCCGGATGGCGCTGGTGGTGGCGGTGTCACTGGCCCTGGCAACCCTGATGGAGTGGGCCCTGCTGGCCTTGCGCCGGCGCAAGAGCCGGGCAGGGGGGCGGCCCGAGGAGGCTGGCGAAAGCCGCTTCCGCCGTGCCTTCGACCACGGCTTCGACCGCTTTCGCGATGGCGCCTTCAACAGGCTGGTGCAACTGGCCTGGAACTGGCGCTATGTCACGCTCTCGATCGCCATTGCCATGGTCATGGTGCTGGCCATTGGCCTGTCCCGCTCCGGACGGGTTGAGTTCGTGTTCTTCCCATCGCCTGAAGCGGAAAACATTTCCGGTACCATCATCTTCAACGCCGGCCTGCCGGATGAGACCGCGCTCGACGCTATCGCGGCACACGAGCAGGCGCTGCGCGATGCCGATAGCGCCCTGGCGGGCGATGGCCCGTCCTCGATCAAGGCTGTCTTCACCACCTTCGGCGCTTCAAGCCGCAGCGGCAGCGCCACGGCGCGCATCAAGGTGCAGCTGACCACGTCCGAAGAGCGCGATGTGCGCACGCCCGATATCGTCAACGCCTGGCGCAAGGCAGCACCCGATATCGCCGGTGTCACCCGCTTTGCCGTCGCGCAATCGCGTGGCGGGCCTCCGGGCCGTGACATCGAAGTGCGGCTGCAGGGCGAGCGCGTGGCGGCATTGAAGACGGCGGCTGCCGATGTCGTCGCCCTGCTGTCTGGCATCAATGGCGTCACCGGGCTGGATGACAACCTGCCATGGGGCAAGCCCGAACTTGTCATGCAATTGACGCCACAGGGCGCAGCGCTTGGTTTTTCCATCGAGGATGTGGGTCGGCAGATCCGCAACGCTTTTGACGGATCGGTTCCGTTCCGCTTTCCGCGCAATGATGACGAGGTCACCGTGCGGTTGGTGCAAGAACCTGCGTCGCCCGGCTCTCAGGCCCTGCGGGACTTCGAACTCAGAAGCCCCGGCGGCACCTTCGTGCCGCTTGCGGAAGTGGTCGACATGACTGAACGTCAGGGCTTCTCCGCGATCCAGCGCCGTGATGGCAAGAGCACCATCTCCGTAACCGGTGACCTTGATACGGCTGTCACCACCACGGGCGCCGTGGTCGAGCAGCTCACCACCAGCGGCGAGCTCGACCTGATCGCCGCACGCCATGGGGTGAGTTACACATTCGGCGGCCGGTCGGAAGAACAGGAAGCCGCCTTCAGCGATCTTCAGATTGGTGTCGCCGTGGCGCTGAGTGTCATCTACATCATTCTGGCCTGGGTGTTCGCCAGCTACTGGCGGCCCATAGCGGTGCTTCTGATCATCCCCTTCGGCGTCGTTGGCGCGATCTTCGGCCACTGGGTGCTTGGCTACCAGCTGACCATCCTGTCCTTCATTGGCCTGTTGGGCCTGGCTGGTATTCTGGTCAATGATTCCATCATCCTGGTTGCCCGGCTGGAGGAACGCAGGGCTGAAGGCGATACGCTGGCCCAGGCCGCGGTCGGCGCCAGTCGCGACCGGTTGCGCGCAGTGCTGCTGACTTCGCTGACCACCATCGGCGGACTGCTGCCGCTGCTTTATGAAACCAGCCTGCAGGCGCAGTTTCTGCTGCCGATGGCGATCACCATCGTCTTCGGACTGGCCATGACCACATTGCTGGTTCTGTTCCTGGTTCCGGCCCTGGTCGGTATCGGTGACGATATTGCCCGGGCCTTTTCTTTCATCTACGGCAGACAGCCGCTGGCGCAGCGGGCCTGATCGCGGTCAGGAGCGCCAGAAACGGGGCAGGAACAGCACCAGCACGGTAAACAGCTCCAACCGTCCCAGCAGCATGCCGGCTGCAAGCAGCCATTTCTGAATGTCGCTCAGCGACTGGAAATTGCCCGACGGGCCAATGATGTCGCCCAGTCCCGGGCCGACATTGGACAGCGCGGTTCCGGCACCTGAAAGCGAACTCACCGTATCAAGCCCTGTCAGCCGCAGCAGGATGGCGAGAACCACGAACGAAGCCATGAACAGGAAGAAGAAGCTCATCACCGAGGCGATAACGCGGTCCTGGATCGGCTTGCCGTTGAAGTGGGCGCGAAAGACCCCGTTTGGATACATCACCTGGGAGACGTGCTGCCGCACCCCCTCGATCAGCACCTGGAACCGGAAGATCTTGATGCCGCAGGACGTCGAACCGGCGCAGCCGCCGACAAACATGATGATGAAGAAGAACGCCACCGCATGCGGACCCCACAGCCCGTAATCGGTCGAGGCATAGCCCGTCCCGGTAACGATCGACACCACGTTGAAGGCTGCATGCCTGAGCCCTTCAAGCCCGATATGATTTTCGCTGAAATGCGCCATCATCCAGCCGGCGAGCACGGCGACACCGAGAAAGCTCATGAACGCCTTGACCTGCTCGTCCCTGAAAAACGGCTTGAACCGCCCTTGCAGCATCTGCACGTAGAGAATGAAGGGGATCGATCCCAGCACCATGAACACGATTGCGATCCACTCGACCGCGGCACTGTTGAAATGCCCGATCGAGCCGTCCTTGCTGGAAAACCCGCCGGTGGCCACCGTGGTCATGGCATGAATGATGGCGTCGTCCGCCGCCATGCCGCCCGCCATATAGGCAACGGCGCAAATGCCGGTCATGGCAATGAACACGAGCGTGATCGAGGTCGAAATCTGTGTCGCGCGTGGCAGAATCTTCTCCGCCGTGTCAAAAGCCTCGGCCTTGAACAGCTGCATGCCGCCGATCTGCAGCATCGGCAGCACGGCAATCGCCATGACGATGATCCCCAGTCCGCCAAGCCATTGCAGCAGCCCGCGCCAGAACAGGATGCCCGGCGGCGCGTAGTCAAGACCGGTGATCACCGTGGCGCCGGTGGTGGTCAGGCCCGACATCGATTCAAAAAACGCATCGGTATAGCTTGGCACGATCCCCGACCAGTGAAACGGCAAGGCACCAAAGGCAACCAGCGCCATCCAGGAAGCCACCGTCATCAGCATCGCCTGCCGGGTCGACAGGCCCTTGGGGATGCCCCGATTGGCTGCGAACAGCCCCAGCCCGACCAGCATGGTCATCGTACCGGCGCTGGCAAAGATCATCCAGTCGTCATTGTCCGCCGCGATATCGACCAGCGCCGGCAACAGCATGGCAAATCCCAGCGTCGCCACCAAGAGGCCGGTGACCAGCATGACCGGTCGGAATTCGGCGAAAGCGGTCAATTCAGTGTTCTTGCCATGCCCGGCAGGTCCAGCGAGAAGGCCGGGATCTCGACGTCGAACAATTCGCCCGCGGCAGATTGCATCTGGTAGGTGCCGACCATGACCCCGGACGGGGTGTCGAGCGGGCAGCCCGAGGAGTATTCGTAGGTGTCGCCGGGGCCAAGCACCGGCTGCTCACCGACCACGCCCGGACCACGCACTTCGTCGATAATGCCGTTCTCGTCGGTGATCTTCCAATGCCGGCTTTGCAGCTGCACGATCTGCTCGGAATGGTTGACGATGACGATCCGGTAGCCCCAGACATAGCGGCCATCCTCGGGGTCCGATTGGTCCTCGAGGTAATATGGTTCCACCGTCACTTCGATTTGGCGTGTTAGCGCACGGTACATCAGTCACTCCTTGCGACACTCATTCTACAGAGAGGTCCCCGCGTCAAGCGTTGCAGTGCAACCAAAAGCCCCGGAAATGCGGTTTGCGGTGACTTGAATGTGATGACCTCAAACCCGTGCCGGAGGTGACGTGCGGGATGGGCCGCGCTATCACATCCGGCAAAGAGGAAGATGACGCCATGATGGACGGAGCCGCCCGCAAGATTATTCAGCCGCCTCTGGACCGGATCGGAACCTGGTTGGCCGCCCGGGGCGTGAAAGCCGACCATGTGACGCTCTTCGCCTGTCTGGTGGGTCTTGCAGCGGCAGGACTGATCACGGCGGGATACATGATTGTGGCGCTGATGCTGATCGTCATCAGCCGGGTCTGTGACGGGCTTGATGGTTCTGTGGCCCGTGCAAGCCAGAAAACCGATTTCGGCGGCTATCTCGATATCACGCTGGATTTCGTGTTTTACGGCGCCGTGCCGCTGGCCTTTATCGTCTACGACCCCGCCGCCAACGCCTTGGCCGGCGCTGCCTTGATCTTCTCGTTCTACGTCAATGGCGCAAGTTTCCTCGCCTATGCCGTGGTCGCCGAAAAACGCGGTCTCAGCACCACGGCGCGCGGCGTCAAGTCGATCTACTTTACCACCGGTCTCGCCGAAGCCAGCGAGACCTATATCGTGTTCGGGATATTCTGCCTCTGGCCGGCCGGGTTTGCGCCGGTGGCCTGGGTGTTCACCGTGATCTGTCTTTACACCGCGATATCGCGGATCATGCAGGCGCGGGCAGAGTTTCCCAACGAGCCGTCAGAGACCTGACAGCGCGTGATCGAGATCCTCGATCAGATCGTCGGCATCCTCGATCCCCACCGAAAGCCGCAACACGCCGGGCCCGATGCCCAGTTCGGCACGCGCCTCTTCCGCGAGATTCTTGTGCGTGGTGGTCGCCGGATGCGTGATCAGGCTTTTCGTGTCTCCGAGATTGTTGGAGAGCTTGATTACCTCGAGCTTGTTCTGCATCGCAAACGCAGCCTGTTTGCCCCCCTTGAGATCGATCGCCACCAGCGTTGAACCACCCTTCATCTGCTTGGCACAGATATCGGCCTGCGGATGGTCCGCGCGTCCGGGATAGATCACCCGCGCGATTGCCGGATGCTCAGCGAGGAAGTCTGCTACCCGGGTGGCGTTCTCGGTCTGCTGCCGCACCCTCAGTGGCAGTGTTTCCAGGCCCTTGAGCAAAGTCCAGGCATTGAACGGCGACAATGACGGGCCGGTGTGGCGGAAATAATCGTGCAGGTGCTCGTCGATCCAGTCCTTGTCCGACAGGATCACCCCGCCCAGGCAACGGCCTTGGCCGTCAATATGCTTGGTCGCCGAATAGGCCACCACATGGGCGCCAAGTTCGAGCGGCTTCTGCATCAGCGGTGTGGCGAACACGTTGTCGACCACCAGCTTGGCGCCGATCTGGTTGGCGAGCTTTGCAACGCCGGCTATATCCACGACTTCAAGCGTCGGATTGGTCGGGCTTTCGAGGAAGAACACCTTGGTGTTGGGCCGGATGGCGGCCTCGAAATTGGCCAGGTCGCGGCCGTCAACCAGAGTGGATTCGACGCCGAACTGAGGCAGCAGGGTCTCCACCACCCAGCGGCAGGAACCAAACAGCGCACGCGCGGAAACCACGTGATCGCCGGCCTTGAGCTGGCACAGCAGGGCTGCCGAAATCGCCGCCATGCCGGATGCGGTGGCGCGCGCATCTTCCGCGCCTTCCATCAGGCACATGCGCTTTTCGAACATGTCATTGGTCGGGTTGGCATAGCGCGAGTAGACGAAGCCGGGATCTTCGCCCTTGAACCGCGCTTCCGCGGCTTCCGCGCTGTCATAGACAAAGCCCTGGGTCAGAAAGATTGCTTCGGAGGTTTCACCGAACCCTGAGCGGTTGGTGCCGCCATGCACGAGCTGGGTGGCGGGGCGGAATTTTCGGTTGCTTGTCATGATCCTGGTCCAACACACAAAAATACCGGCTTGCGAAGTCGCCAGCCGGTTTTGCAACCCGACCATTTTAGCGACTTGTTTAACGTGGCTGCAAGCCGGTCGGCCAAATCACCACGGGATAACCGTGCTTTTAAGCGGTTCCGCCGCTTGCGTCAATCGCTTCGCCTTGTCATCAAGGCATCAGGCAAACTGGAGAGGCAGATCTTGGCAGAGGGCATTCTCTCGGACAGCGCAATTCGGGCGCTCTTTGATGCAGGCAGGCTTGCTGCCGGCAGGCCACTTGACGCCGACCAGATCCAGCCCGCAAGCCTGGATCTGAGACTGGGAGCACGGGCGTATCGAGTTCGTGCGAGCTTCCTTCCCGGCCCATCGGCCAGGGTCGAGGACAAGCTCCAGCGGCTGAGCATGCATGAAATCGATCTTTCTGCCGGCGCCGTGCTGGAGACCGGTTGCGTCTATATCGTGCCTTTGCTCGAAAGCCTTGACCTGCCGCCGGAGATTTCCGCCTCTGCCAATCCGAAAAGTTCGACCGGCCGGCTCGACATCTTCACCCGCGTGATGACCGATCACGGTCAGGAATTCGACAAGATCGCGCCCGGCTACACCGGCCCGCTCTGGCTTGAGGTCAGCCCGCGAACATTCCCGATCGTTGCCCGCACCGGGTCACGGCTGTCCCAGATCCGCTTCCGCCAGGGCCATGCGGTGCTCGGCGAGGATGAGCTGTCCGCGCTTCACAAAGCCGAAACGCTGGTCGCCTCCGAAACCCCCAATGTCTCGGGCGGCGGCATAGCCCTGTCGATCGATCTGATGGGGCAGGGGGACGATGCGCTGATCGGCTATCGCGGCAAGCACCACACAGCCGTTGTCGATGTCGACAAGCGCGCGGCCCAGGACGTGTTCGATTTCTGGGAACCGCTGTACAATCGCGGTTCTGCCGACCTGATCCTCGATCCCGACGAATTCTACATTCTGGTGAGCCGCGAGTCGGTGCATGTGCCGCCGCTCTACGCTGCGGAAATGACCCCGTTCGATCCGCTGGTCGGCGAGTTCAGGGTGCATTATGCCGGTTTCTTTGATCCCGGATTTGGCCACAGCGATGCCGGTGGCGCGGGAAGCCGGGCCGTACTCGAGGTACGCAGCCACGAGGTGCCCTTCATTCTCGAGCACGGCCAGATCGTCGGCCGCCTGATCTACGAGAAGATGCTGGAGCGTCCCGCTGCCCTGTACGGATCAGGGCTGGGATCAAACTATCAGGCCCAGGGCCTGAAGCTGTCCAAGCATTTTCGCGCCTGATTGAGCTTCTAGGCTCTCGGATCTGTTGATCAGGACGGCCGCGCCGTATCCGCCTGCATCGCCTTCAGGTCGGAGATATCCTTGCGGATTGCCTTGAGCTCTTCCAGCATCGCGCTCTGCTCCGTGGCCATCGCCTCGCGGTCGGCGGAGGCCTCGGCGTCGTGCTCCTCCTGCATCGCTGAGACGATGATACCGATGAACAGGTTGAGCACGGTGAATGTGGTGCTGGCAATGAACGGAATGAAGAACGCCCAGGCCATCGGGTAGACTTCCATCACCGGCCGGACAATTCCCATCGACCAGCTCTCAAGCGTCATTACCTGGAACAGCGAATAGGCCGAAGCCGGGATCGAGCCGAACCATTCGGGGAAGCTGTCGCCGTAGAGCTTGGTCGCCATCACCGAAAACACGTAAAACACCAGTGTCAGCAGCAGCATGATCGAACCCATGCCGGGCAGGGCGCTGACCAGGCCGCCGACCACCCGCTTGAGCGACGGCACCATGCTGATGATCCGCAGCACCCTGAGGATGCGCAGCGCGCGCAGCACCGACAGGCCGCCAGTGGCCGGCACAAGCGCCACACCAACCACCACCAGGTCGAAGATCCGCCAGGGATCACGGAAGAAATCAAGCCGCCAGACCAGCAGCCGCGCGGCCACTTCGACGACGAAGACCCCGAGAATGACCCGGTCGAGAAGCATCAGCAACCCGCCAAACATCTGCATGGCCTCGGGCACGGTTTCGAGCCCGAGCGTGATCGCGTTGATGACGATCAACACGGTAATGACGGTCTCGAAACGTCGTGACGAAAGCAGGGCTTTAAGCTGGTTCATGGAGTTTCTTGTGGTTGGAGCGGTGCGCCCCCCATATGAGGTCGGTGCCGCAACCAGTCAACCCGGCGCAAACCCAAAGTGCTTGACAGTCCTCTGGATCAACGCCATTGCTTTTTCCGGCTTTCGCGGGTGTAGCTCAATGGTAGAGCAGAAGCTTCCCAAGCTTAAGACGAGGGTTCGATTCCCTTCACCCGCTCCATACCTTGCGCATCTTTCTGCATGCCGACGCTTTCAGCGAGGGCCGCCCATTCCGGCGTGGCTGCATGTGGTGTCTTCTCCCACAGATGGGTGTTCGACATCAGCTGCCCCAGCGCCCGCCAGCCCGCCATCGACATCATGAACCAGTAGGCAGGGGTCAGGCAGATCCATCGCGCTTTCAGCCTGGCCCGTTCGTGGCCGGTAAAGCCGCGCCAGCCCATGGCTATGAAGATGAGATAGCTGCCGCCGATATTGGCGAGATCGATCCACATCAGGGCGTTGTGCAAGGGTGAAATGGATGCGCCCGAGGTGCCGGCCAGCCACGCCAGGGTGAAGCCGATGAACACGAACATCAGCGGATGGGCAAGCGCTGAAACCAGCATGCCGGCGATCATCAACTGAAAGACCGCAAACCCTCTGAGACCCAGTGCCTCGACAGTGCGCACGGGCCGGCGCATGGCCACCAGCCAGGTCTGGGACCAGCCCTTGAGCCAGCGGGTCCGCTGTCGCGTCCATACGTCGAGTGTGGTCGGAGCCGTCTCCACCGTGGCGCTTTTGAGTGTCCCCGTGCGGTAGCCATGGGCGTAGAGCCTGAGCCCCAAATCCGCATCTTCGGTCACGTTGTGCGGATCCCAGCCGCCAACAGTTTCCAGTGCCGTTCTCTGAAAGTGATTGGACGTGCCGCCCAAAGGGATCGGCATGCGGGTCCGTGCCAGAAAAGGCACGAGAACACGAAACAAGCCGCTATACTCGAGCGCAAAGAGCCCTGAAATCCAGCTTGCCCGCATGTTTGCGATCGCCAGCGGAGCCTGGACGCAGCCAAGCCGCGGATCGCCGTCGCGAAAGGCAGACCAGGCTTCAAGCAACTGGCCCGGGGCGGGCTTGTCCTCGGCATCATAGACCGCGACCAGCGAACCGCGTGCGCCCTGCAACGCGTATTGCAAGGCCTTTGGCTTGGTACGCGGGCCGAAATCCGGGGTCAGGACAATCTCGCAATGCGGCCCCAGGTCTTGCGCCTGCAGCGCGCCGATCGTCGCCGCGTCGTCGGCCTCGCAGACATATTTGACGTCCAGCAGGCTCTTGGGCCAGCGCAGGGCTGACATCCGCGAGACAAGTGCCGGCATCATTTCAGCCTCGTCATGCAAGGCAATCAGCACGGTGTAGACAGGCAAGCCGCCGCTCTCACGCGGGTGTGCAGCCGCCCGTCGCCCGGGTGTGAAGCCGGACGCCAGCAGTGCTGCAAGACGGAGCAGGATGCCACCGGAGAAAAACAGGGTCAGAACCACATGCAGGACGGTGAAGGCAAGGAAGGGCCAGAGCATGAAGCCCGTTGCCGAAATGTAGACCGCCAGAGCCAGCACAAAACCCTGCAGTCCGGTCATCACCCGGCGGGCGCTAGCATCATGCTGGTCCTGATCGAGTTCGAAGGTGATCTGCCTCACCCGCTCACTGGCGCCCGCCTGCCACACGGCGCTGCGTATCGTTGCAGGGGATGCGACCATCAGCTTGTCGCGCAGAGAGGGCATTTCGGCGAGGCGGCATTTCTGTGCTTCAAGCGTCCGGGCTTCCGGAATGATCACGGTGAACTGGCTTCCTGCGCGCGACACCCGCAGCGGGCCATCGCGATGCAGCAGTGCGTCAGTCGATGGCAGCCGGACCACCTCATCGGGATCGATGTAGCTGGTATATGGAAGCTCCAGCTCGCGCGCCAGCCAGCTGTAATAGAGCTCCGGATCAATCACGCCCTCTGCGATCAGTTCTTTCTCGATTGTTGTGGAATTGGCCAGTGCGGCTGCCACCGCGGCCTTGACCTGGGGTTTGCCGATGCCACAGCTGACAAAGAAGCTCTCTTCCGGGCTCTGTTTTCGGCTTGTGCTCTGACGCAGAAGCGGGTCCTGGCATGGCGAGCGGGGAGGTGGTGGGCTGGCGGCAGCAAGCTCCTGCCGGACGCTGCTTGAAAAGCGGTGATCTGTGCTTTTGTTTGGGGCCATGACTCTGTTAAACACATGACTGTTGCAGCAGGATAGTAAATCTATGGTAGTGGAAGTGCGCATGATTGCACCCTTAGCATTTAGGGGTATTTCCCGTATAACTTGCGCTTTGGGTGTTTTTTTTGCCGTCGCTCTATCCATCGCGAGCGCTGACGAGATACGCGTGCCAAACTACACGGACCCCCGAGAGCGCATTCCGCTTCCGGATCTGACGGCCTACAGTCGCATCCGTTTTGTCACGACGGTTGATTTTCCACCCTTCAGTTTTCTCGACCAGACGGGCCATCTTGCCGGCTTTCACGTCGACCTGGCGCGCGCGATCTGTGATGAAATCGGCATGTTGCCCCGATGCCAGATCCAGGCACTTCCATGGGGTGAGCTGGATGGTGCAATTGCAAACGGTCAGGCGGAAGCATTGATATCAGGCTTGGCGATCACCGCCCAAAGCCGCGAGAAATACCGTTTTACACGGCCCTATCTTGCTTTGCCCGCGCGCTTCGCGCTGAGAAGCGAGGAAAATGCCGGGGTGAACAGTGCCAGGGCATTGTCCGGCAAGAGGGTTGGCGTGCTCGGCGGGACCGCGCATGAAGCCATGCTGCGCGATTGGTTCGCGGACCTGCGGCCGGTCACGTTTTCCAGGCCGGGATGGATGTTCGATGCGCTCAAGGCCGGCACTATCGACGCTGTGTTCGGGGATGGTCTGCAATTGTCGTTCTGGCTGTCGAGCCAGTCTGCGGAAGATTGTTGCCGGTTTCTTGATGGGCCGTATTCTTCCCAGGCGCATCTTGGCGAGGGGCTGGCCATTGCGGTGCGGCCACGCAACGCACCGTTGAGCCAGGCATTCGACCATGCACTCTCCGCGCTCAACAGGAATGGCCGCTTCACCGAACTCTATCTGCGCTGGTTCCCCAACGGGCTTTATTGACCGGTTCCGACCTTAATCGGGTTTTCGAACCGGCCGCGGCTTCGGCGGAAACCTGAAGGGCAGGGCCAGCGCCCAGCCAAGACCCGCGGTGCGGCTGTCGCGCCATTCGGACAGCCCGATCTCGATGCCGGTGTCTCCAAGCCGCGGTGCCTGCGTGTAGGTCGCAAACAGCCGGTCCCAGATCGCCAGGTTGAAGCCGTAGTTGGAATCTGTTTCGCGCGGATCGGTGGAATGGTGGATCCGGTGCATGTCAGGTGTGACGATGATCAGCCGCAGCACGGCGTCCACCGGCTTGGGCAGCTTGATGTTGGCGTGGTTGAACATGGCTGCGCCATTGAGCACGATCTCGAAAATCAGCACCGCTACTGGAGGTGCGCCAAGCGCAATGATGACGGCTGCTTTCCAGACCATCGACAGCACGATCTCGAGCGGATGGAACCGGAGCGCGGTTGTCAGGTCGAAGCCGGTGTCGGCATGGTGCATGCGGTGGATGCGCCACAGCAACGGCCATTTGTGGCTCACCAGATGCTCGAGCCAGACCGCGAAATCCAGCACGATGAAGGCCATGATGCCTGCGGCCCACAGCGGCAGCCCGAGCATCGGCAAGAGCCCGAGCCCGCTGGACTGCGCCCACAGCGCGGTGCCAACCGCGGCCAGCGGAAACACGATCCTGAGCGCCACCGAAGACAGCACCACCATGGCCAGGTTGGTCACCCAGCGCCGCGACTTGAAGGCGCCACGCATCTCGTCGCGTTCAAGCCGTGGCGCCAGAAGCTCGATGGCAGCAAGCGCGATGAAGATGGTGGAAAAAGCCAGAAGCCGGATCACCGGCTCGGTAAGACCGAACAGCGTCATTCTGTGTCTCCGTTTCGTGGGACTGCCTTCTCATGCCACAGCTTGCTGTGGCGCGCGAAACACGATCCGGTGAAACGGCTGCGACACGGCAGCGCGGGGGACTGAGGAATCAGGCGCGCCTGAACCGTGCGATGGCGCCGCGTTCGATTGCGGCACAGGTGAGCTTGTCCAGTCCCAAACGGTCGCGCAGCATCTGCAACAGCCGGATTTCTTCCTGCTGGATATTGTAGTCGGCCGAGGCAATCTCCACCGCCAGCGCATAGGCCGTGTCGTATGATTTGGGCGGCACCGCGTCGCGGACAACCTCGAGCACGATGTCGAGCCCTTCGGGCCCCTTGAGCAGCTCGGCAGCCGCGCGTGTGACCTCGACCAGCCGCTCCGCGTCAAATCCCTCAAACACGGGGAGGAAGGTGACCAGACGGCCAATGCGCGCCAGCTCCGCGTCGTTCATGGCCTTGTCCACGGCGGACATGGTGACCATAAGGTAGATCAGGGCGTCATGGGCGGTAACACGTTCGGTCATGGGCAGTTTCTCTCCTGAATGTGCCTACTAGATAAGAAACGCCACCGCGGCGCACAAGCCACAAAGCCGTGATGGATCCGAAACAGCCACCTCAGGCCGTGCAGCCGGCTCTGGTCAGCCCATCGCCTCCTGATCAACCCGGTCTACTGGCTTGCCCAGATGATGCGGGCAATCCAGTCGATCTCGCTGACATCGAAGCTGCGGTTGGGGTGGTCGGGGTTGAGCGACATCAGCTCGATGGAGCGCGGTGTCTGGCGGTTGAGCACCTTGGCCATCACTTCGCCCTCACGCGAACGCACCACCACCCGGTCGCCGCGGCGGATCTGGCCTCCGGGCTCGACGATGAGGATATCGCCGTCCCGGTAGAGCGGCATCATGCTGTCGCCCTGCACCTCGAGCGCATAGACGCCGGGTCTCTCGGAGGGTTGCGCCGGGAAATCCACCACGTCCCAGCCCTGACCGGCAGGAAAGCCGCCATCATCGAAAAATCCGCCGGAACCTGCCTGGGCAAAGCCGAGCAGGGGTATGGACCCTGTCTGCGGAGGAAAGGCGCCCTCCGGAAAGCTGCTGTCCGTCGTCGGGCGCTCACCGCGCACAAGGCTCATGAAATCGTCGAGTGAGGACCCGGTGGCCTCAAGCACCTTGGACAGGGACTCAGTCGAGGGCCAGCGCTGGCGCCCATCGGCGCCGGACCGCTTGGACTTGTTGAAGGCAGTCGGGTCCAGCCCGGCGCGCCGGGCCAGTCCCGAGGCCGACAGGCCGTGGCGTTCGGCCAGCGCATCAAGCGCTGACCAGATGCGTTCATGCGAGAGCATGGTGGAGGTTCCCGCGGTTCCAGAGCAAAAGCCGGACGTTTCACAAAAGGCCCGTATGAGACTTTTCTACATGATCAGCCCCGGTCACGTAAAGTCGAATAGGAAAAATATCCTCACTTTTGCGCGATGTCGGTTTTGCCCGTTCAATGCGGGCGGATCGGGCTGCGGCCGGTGGTCAGTGCCTGGTCGAGCAGTTCGATCCGGTCCTGCCCCCAGAACGGTTCGCCATTGAGCACATAGGTCGGCACGCCAACGGCGTCGGCAGCAATGGCGTCCTGCGAGTTGCGGTCGCGAATGGCCGCGATCTCGTCGGTCTTGGCATCCAGCAGGGCAGGCCGTGCATCCAGCCCCACTTGCGAGAGATAGGATGTCAGCACCGCTTCATCAGCAATGTTGTCGTCATTGGCCCAGACGCCGGCAAGCACCTTGCTCATGAAGTAGCGCGGATCATGACCGGTCTCGACCAGGGCTATGATCACCTTGTCCGCAAGCGCAGCATCCACCGGCCAGTGCAGCGGTGTGGTCTTGATCGGCAGGCCGCGCCAGGCAGCGAGGCGTTGCAGCTCGATCAGTCGCAGCCTTTGCCGGACAGGAGGGCGCTGGCCCGGAGGCACCGCGCCGGAGACGTCCCACAAGGCCCCGAGATTGACCGGCTTGTAGTTCAGCGTCGCCTTGTGCCGCTCGGCCACTTCGCAGACCAGGTTGTGGCCAAGATAGGTGAACGGCGATGCGCAATAAAAGTAGTAGTCGATGACAGGCATTGATGGACCTCCCTTTTGGCCGACAGTGCCGAACGGACTGATTTCCGGCAAGGCTATCCTGGCGATTTGACCTTCCATCATGCGTGTCCGGGGTTAATTTTCTCGCTATCTTCGCGATGCCATACGCCCATTTGCGACCGCGTCGGCAGCTGCGCCATCGTCAGCGGCTATGCGCAGGCAAGATTGCTGCTGGCGTCAAAATCCTGACAACAAAAAACGGGCCCGAAGGCCCGTTTGAAAGTCCGGTGCAAAGCTGCAGCGTTTACGCCGCAGCCTTGTCTTCCCGGTAGGGGTTGAAGCGCTCATAGAACGTTTCGCCCTTCTCGGCCATTTCGACCAGCAGTTTCGGTGCCTTGAACTGCTTGCCATACTTGCGCGCCAGCACCTTGCACATGTCGACGAACGCCTTGGCGCCCATGGTGTCGATGTAGCTAAGTGCACCGCCGGTGTAGGGCGCAAAGCCGAAGCCGAGAATGGTGCCGATATCGGCTTCGCGCGGATCGGTGACGATACCTTCTTCCACCGTTCGGGCTGCTTCAAGGGCGATGGCAGCCAGAAAGCGGTTCTGCAGCTCCTGAACGTCGACCTTGGCCGGATCCTGCTGCGGATACAGCGTCTTCAGCTCGGGCCACAGGTGCTTCTTGGCAGGCTTGGCCGGGTAGTCGTAAAAGCCCTTGCCGTTCTTGCGGCCAAGGCGGCCTTCCTTCTCGACCATCCGTTCGACCAGCTCCAGGTGGCGCGGATCGACGGCCTTTTCGCCGAGGTCTGCGATGGTGGCGCGGACGATCTTCAGCGACAGGTCGATCGCCACTTCGTCATTGAGCGACAGCGGTCCGACCGGCATGCCGGCCATCTTGGCGGCATTTTCGATCATCGCCGGCGGCACGCCTTCGGCCAGCATGTTGTAGCTCTCGTTCATGTAGCGCAGCACGCAGCGGTTGACGAAGAAGCCGCGGGTGTCGTTGACCACGATCGGGGTCTTCTTGATCGCGGCGACATAGTCGAGCGCAACGGCCAGCGCCTTGTCCGAGGTCTTACGGCCGAGAATGATCTCCACCAGCAGCATCTTGTCGACCGGCGAGAAGAAGTGGATGCCGATGAAGTTCTTCGGACGCTTCGAGTTTTTGGCAAGGCCGGTGATCGGCAGTGTCGAGGTGTTCGAGGCATAGACCGTGGTCGGGCGAATCTGCGCTTCGATCGATTCCGTCACAGCCTTCTTGACGTCGCGGTCCTCGAACACGGCCTCGATCACCAGGTCGGCATCAGCCAGGTCGGCGTGATCGGTCGACAGGCTGATCAGCGACAGAAGCTTCTCGCCTTCTTCCTTGGTGGTCTTGCCCTTCTGAACGCCCTTTTTGACCAGATCCTCGGAATAGGCCTTACCCTTGGCGGCTGCTTCCATGTCACGGTCGATCAGCACCACCGGGATGCCGGCCTTGGCCGTCACATAGGCAATGCCTGCACCCATGAAGCCGGCGCCGACGACGCCGATCTTACGGAACTTGGTCTGCTTGATGCCTTCGGGGCGGCGGGCGCCCTTGTTGATTTCCTGCAGCGAAACGAACAGCGAGCGGATCATCGACTGCGCTTCAGGGGTCTGCAGGATATGGCTGAAATAGCGCTGCTCGATCTTCAGGCCGGTATCGATGGGAACCTGCAGGCCTTCGAACACGCTCTGCAGGATCGCCTTGGCGGCAGGATAGTTGTCCTGCGTCTCACGGCGCAGGATGGCAGAGGCTGCGGGCCACAGCTGGGCGCCCTGGGGAGACCAGATCTTGCCGCCTGGCAGCTTGAAGCCCTTGACGTCCCAAGGGGCGACCGGCGACAGGCCGTTCTTGATCATCGTCTTGGCGGCCGAGATCAGCTTCTTCGGCTCAACCACCTCATGCACCAGACCCATGGCCTTGGCGCGGGCCGGTGTCAGCGACTGGCCGGTGGTCATCATCTGCAGCGCGTCCTGCGCATTGGTCAGGCGAGGCACCCGCTGGGTGCCGCCGGCGCCCGGGAAGATGCCGACCTTGACTTCAGGCAGCGCCATTTTCACCGAGGGCGAATCCGCCACCACGCGGCCGTGGCAGGCGAGCGACAATTCGAACGCGCCGCCCATGCACACGCCGTTGATGGCTGAGACCCACGGCTTGCCGCAGGTTTCGATCTTCCGGTAAAGCCAGCTCATCCGGCCCACCTGGTCAAACAGCATCTGCTGGGCGTTGTCTGGATTGTTGCGCTTTTCTTCCGCCATGCCGGCCAGCATGGTCTTCATCATGGTCAGGTCCGCGCCGCCTGAAAAGGTCGACTTGCCGGAAGTGAAGACCACGCCCTTGACCGAGTCATCGGCGACGAAGCGGTCGACCAGCGCATCAAGCTCTTCGAGAGCTGCCTGGGTGAAGACGTTCATCGACCGGTCGGCCATGTCCCAGGTGACCAGCGCGATGCCGTCATTGTCGACGTCTACAGTGTAAATTTCATTGCTCATTGTGGTTCTCCCGGAAATCAGACGCGTTCGATGATCGTCGCGGTGCCCATGCCTGCGCCGATGCACAGGGTCACGAGAGCGGTGTTGAGATCACGACGCTCGAGTTCATCAAGCACGGTGCCGAGGATCATCGCGCCGGTGGCGCCCAGCGGGTGCCCCATGGCAATTGCGCCGCCATTGACGTTGATCTTGTCGGACGGAATGTCGAAGGCCTGCTGGAAGCGCAGCACGACGGAGGCGAAGGCTTCGTTGAGCTCGAACAGGTCGATGTCCTCGATCTTCATCTTGGCGCGCTTCAAGAGCTTCTCGGTCACGTCGACCGGGCCCGTCAGCATCAGCGCCGGGTCGGAGCCGATATTGGCGAACGCCTTGATCCTGGCGCGAGGCTCGAGACCCATGGTCTTGCCGCCACGCTTCGAGCCGAGCAGCACCAGGCCGGCGCCGTCGACGATGCCCGAGGAATTGCCGGCATGGTGGACGTGGTTGATGCTCTCGATTTCCGGATGCGCCTGGATGGCGACGGCGCCGAAACCGCCCATTTCCGCCATCATGCCGAAGGAGGCGTTGAGGCTCGCCAGCGCCTGCATGTCGGTGCCTGGACGCATGTGCTCGTCACGGTCGAGAATGGTTAGGCCGTTGATGTCCTTCACCGGGACAACCGACTTGTTGAAATAGCCCTTCTCCCAGGCATTGGCTGCCCGCTTCTGGCTTTCCATCGCGTAGGCATCAACGTCGTCGCGCGAAAAGCCGTACTTGGTGGCGATCAGGTCGGCCGAAATCCCCTGCGGCATGAAATAGGCCGGGATGTTGACGGAAGGATCCATGAACCAGGCGCCGCCCTGGGCGCCGATGCCGATGCGCGACATCGATTCCACGCCGCCGGCGATGACGATGTCGTCAGCACCCTGGGCGATCTTGGCGGTGCCGAAATTGATCGCGTCGAGGCCCGATGCGCAGAAGCGGTTGATCTGGATGCCGGGCGCCTCGGTGGCGTAACCGGCTTCGAAGGTTGCCGCGCGGGCAATGTCGCCGCCGGCTTCGCCGATGGCGTCGACGCAGCCCATGACGATGTCATCGACCTTTTCGGTGGCAAGTCCGTTGCGGTCGCGCAGCGCTTCGAGCATGCGCGAGGCCAGCCGGACCGACGGCACTTCGTGCAGGCTTCCGTCCTTCTTGCCGCGGCCCCGCGGTGTGCGGACGTGATCATAGACAAATACATCAACCATTGCGGTGATCTCCAGGGTTTGGTGTTTGGGTCAGGCGGTGGCCGTTGCGGGGTCCTGCCCGCTCGGCATCAGCTCTTCGGGTCTCTTGTAGCCCGGCAGGGCTGAGATGCGGTCGAGCCAGGCCGCGATGTTCGGATAGGTTTCAAGGTCCATGCCGATCTGCTCGGGCCAGAACAGGTAGCCGCACAGCGATAGATCGGCGATGGTCGGATGGCCGGAAACGACAAAGTCCCGTCCGGCAAGATGCGCGTCGAGCACCTTGAAGGCGCCCTCGGCCCGGGCGTGGAAGAATTGCGTCACCGGATCGTCGGTCTTTTTCAGAAACAGGTTCATGAACCGGTAGGTCGCGACATAGCTGGTCAGCTTGTGGTTGTCCCAAAACAGCCAGCGCAGGATTTCCCGGCGCTCGTCCTCGTTGGCAGGGCCGAAACGGTCGAGTTCGCGCGACAGGTAATCCAGGATCGCACCGGACTGGCTCAGCACCACGTCGCCATCCACCTTGTGATGGGTCATCACCGGCACTTCGCCCATGATGTTCATCTCGCGGTACTCCGGCGAGCGTGTCTGTCCGGCAAAAAAGGCAACCCGGCGCGGTGTCCAGCCGGCACTGCTGAGTTCCAGCATCAACGCCGCCTTGTAGGCGTTGCCGCTTTCCATGAAGCAATCAAGCGTAAAGTCGGTCATTGTCACAGGCTCCTTGCAATCAACAGCTTCATGATCTCGTTGGTTCCGCCGTAGATCCGCTGCACCCGCGCGTCGCGGAACATCCGGGCCACCGGATACTCGTTCATGTAGCCATAGCCGCCATGCAGCTGCACGCATTCATCCGCCACCTTGCACTGCAGGTCGGTGGTCAGATACTTGGCCATCGACGCGGTGGTCGAGCTGAGCTGACCTTTCAGATGCTCACCAACGCAGTGATTGACAAACACCCGCGCCATGGTGGCTTCCGATTTCAGTTCCGCCAGCTTGAACTGGGTATTCTGGAAATCCATGATCGTCTTGCCGAAGGCCTTGCGCTCCTTGACGTAATCGATGGTGATCGCCAGTGCCCGCTCGATCATCGAGATCGCCTGGTTGGCAATCAGCAGCCGCTCCTGCGGCAATTCCGTCATCAGCTGGGCAAAGCCCTGGCCTTCCTCGGTGCCCAGCATGTTGGCCGTCGGAATCCGCACGTCATCGAAAAACAGTTCCGACGTGTCGTTACTCTTGAGCCCGACCTTGTCGAGATTGCGGCCACGCCGGAAACCTTCGACCTCGTCGGTCTCGACCACCATCAGCGAGACGCCCTTGGCGCCCTGTGTCGGGTCGGTCTTGGTCACGACAATGATCAGGTTGGCGTGCTGGCCATTGGTGATGAATGTCTTCGAGCCATTGATGACGTAGTGGTTGCCATCTTTCTTGGCCGTGGTCTTGATGCCTTGCAGATCGGATCCCGCGCCGGGTTCGGTCATGGCGATGGCGCCGATCATCTCGCCGGTGGCCATCTTCGGAAGCCATTTCTGCTTCTGCTCTTCCGAGCCGAAATGCAGGATGTAGGGAGCAACGATGGCGTTGTGCAGCGCGATCCCGAACCCGTCGGTTCCGGTGCGGCCGAGCGCTTCGATGATGGCTGCCTCATGGGCGTAAGTCCCGCCCGAACCGCCATATTCCTCGGGCATCGACGCGCACAAGAGACCGGCTGCACCGGCACCTTCCCAGGCGCTGCGGTCAACCATTTCCTGCTTTTCATAACGGTCGTAATGCGGAACCACTTCCGCTTCCAGCCAGCGGCTGGCCATGTCCTCGAGCATGGCAACGTCGTCTTCCATCCAGTCCGGACGGGGTACGCCAAGCACTTCCGATGGTAATGTCGCCATGTCTTCCTCCCGACGTTTCAGGCGGGCACATGAACGTGCCCGCCATCATTCTCAATCCAAGCAGTCCAATGCTGCTTAAAACGCCTCCTCGGCGAGCTCCATCATCGTCTCGCAGCCGGTCTCGATGCGGGTCTTGCGCAGGGCCGTCTCCGGCATGATGCGCTCCATGTAGAACTTGCCGACCAGCAGCTTGGAGGCGAGGAACTCTTCCTTGCCATCGGCACCGGCAGCACGTTTTTCAACAGCTGCCTTGGCCATCAGCGCCCACATGTAGCCAAGCGCGACAAGACCGAACAGGTGCATGTAGTCGGTCGAGGCAGCGCCGGCATTTTCGGGCTTTTCCATAGCATTCTGCATCAGCCACATGGTCGAGGCCTGCAGGTCGTTGAGACCCTTCTTCAGGCCCTTGGTGTAAAGCGTCAGCTCTTCGTTTTCGCGGTTTTCCTCGCAGAAATCGCCGACTTCCTTGAAGAAAGCCATCACCGCGCGGCCACCATTCTGGCCGAGCTTGCGGCCGACCAGATCGAGTGCCTGGATGCCGTTGGCGCCTTCATAGATCATCGCAATACGGGCATCGCGGACATACTGGCTCATGCCCCATTCCTCGATGTAGCCGTGGCCGCCGAACATCTGCTGCGCCATCACCGCATGGTCAAAGCCCTTGTCGGTCAGCACGCCCTTGACCACCGGGGTGACCAGGGTGAGCAGGTCGTCTGCTTCCTGCACGTCGCTCTCGACATCGGACTTGTGCGCCACATCGGATTTCAATGCAGTCCACAGCATGAAGGCGCGGCCGGCCTCGTTGAAGGCGCGGATGGTCATCAGCGTCCGGCGCACGTCGGGATGCACGATGATCGGGTCGGCTTTCTTGTCGGGGAACTTGGCGCCGGACAGCGACCGGCCCTGCAAACGCTCGCGTGCATAGGCAACGGCATTCTGATAGGCGATTTCGCCCATCGCCTGGCCCTGCAGGCCGACGCCGAGACGGGCCTCGTTCATCATCACGAACATCGCCTTGAGACCGGCATTTTCCTTGCCGATCAGGTAGCCGGTGGCCTCGTCGTAATTCATCACGCAGGTCGCGTTGCCGTGGATGCCCATCTTCTCTTCGAGCGATCCGCAGGTGACCGGGTTGCGCTCGCCGAGCGCGCCGTCATCACCGACCATGATCTTCGGCACGATGAACAGCGAGATGCCTTTCACGCCTTCCGGAGCGCCCTCGATGCGGGCCAGAACCAGATGGATGATATTGTCCGACATGTCGTGTTCGCCGGCCGAGATAAAGATCTTCTGGCCGGAAATCTTGTAGCTGCCGTCGTCCTGCGGCACAGCCTTGGTGCGCAGCAGACCCAGATCGGTGCCGCAATGCGGCTCCGTCAGGTTCATCGTACCGGTCCATGTGCCTTCGATCATTTTCGGCAGAAACTTGCTTTTCTGCTCGTCAGTGCCGTGCTCGGCAATCGCGGCCACCGCACCCTGGGTCAGGCCCGGATACATCAGCAGCGAAAGGTTGGCCGAGATCATGTATTCGGAAACCGCGGTGTGCAGCGTATAGGGCAGGCCCTGGCCGCCATATTCGGGGGATGCGGCAAGGCCAAGCCATCCGCCTTCGCAATATTGCTTGTAGGCTTCCTTGAAGCCCTTCGGCGTCGAAACACTCGCGTCGTCATGGCGAACGCAACCTTGCTGGTCGCCGACCTGATTGAGCGGCAGCATCACCTCTTCGGCAATCCGCGCGCCTTCCTGCAGGACAGCTTCGACAATGTCCGGGCTTGCGTCGGCAAAGCCGGGAAGATTCATGTAGCGCTCATAGCCGAGCACATCGTTGAGAATGAAAAGCGTATCGTCGACCGGAGCCTTGAAGACTGGCATGGATCCTCATCCCTTGTAGTTACGTCGCCTCGGGCACGATAGCCCGGCGATCCTCGTAGAGCGGCATACTAAACTTTGACGTTTGCGTAAACGTAAAAAATTGGCCTGATCACGTCCTCAGACCCACCTTGGGCCCGAAATCCATCAAAAACCAGTATTTTTTGATTCTTCGGTCAAGAAAAAATCAAAAAACAGACCGTCCTGGTGAATTCAAAATTGGTGTTTTTGGCGGTGAGGGGAAAGGGGCTGCGGCGGTTTGAAGCGGCATCTGCAGGGAGCAGCCAACAAAAAACCCGCCTTTTGAGCGGGTTGGCAAAGCCTGGCGATGACCGGTTGGTGACGAGAGCGTCTCGTTAAGCGAACGACGCTCTATTCCGATTCAGCCAGCATGTCGCGGACCACTGTTATGGTCCGTTCGAGCTCGTCGATAGCGGTGTTGATGCTGTTGCGTTGCTCTTCCAGCACCCGCATCTGCGCCTCGCCTTTCGACAGCGCCACCTTGAGCTGGGTGGTGTTCTTGCCGCGGGGATCGTACAGATCGATCATCCGCTTGACCTCGGTCAGCGAAAATCCGACCCGCTTGCCAAGCAGGATGAGTTTGAGACGGGCGCGGTCACGCTTGGAGAACAGACGCGTCACCCCGACGCGTGTTGGCTTGAGCAGCCCCTTGTCTTCATAAAAACGCAAGGTGCGCAGCGTGACGCCGAACTCCTCTGCCAGATCGCCGATCTTATAAACCGGTTCGTCGTGATCGGCGCTGGTGTCTGTCATATCATTCATGGTTGGGCAAAGCCGCCATTTGTCTCGGTTGCTATATCAATCAAATTCGGTGTGACATTAAACCTTCTGGAACGTCAAGTCGCGGCCTTTTCCGGGCTTCGGTCAGAAGAAAAGTAACCTTGGTTAACGGGTTGTTTACCACGTTTCGCCGAATGTGGGGCCGAAGAGCAGTAAGCCCGGATTCGTTGTATCTTGTTTTTGCCGGTTTGAAGTCTGGCCTTTCGGTATCCGGTTTTTCCGGTGATCCGGATGGCGGTATGGATGTGCTGCGGACGGGGGTGGGGCGGCAAGCCCCGGTCAACAACGCGAAGCGGAAGCAAAAATGAACGGATCGCGATCTCATTCAAGCAGGCCCAGTGCAAGCGGATCCTCGCTGGATTCGCTTAATCGCACGATCGAGAGCCTTGAAGCGCGGATTGAAAGCATGCTCGGCCGCAGCGGTGATGTCACCGCCGGACGGCAGCCTGCGACACCACAACAGACCACGGCACCAAAATCGCAGTCGCAAGGCCTCGGCAGCGATTTGCTGGAAGACATTCGTGCCCGCCAGCGGGCGCTTGAGCAAACCCAGCGTGAGGCGGCAATGAAGGTAGCTGCGCCCACAGCCGCGCCCGGTGCTGTGGCTCAAGGCGCGCGACCTGCTCAAAAATCTGCTGCGGCCGCCCAGATGCAGTCGGCCGCGCCCCAGGACGCGCGACCGGACCTGAGCCAGCAACTCATCAACGAGATGACGGCGTTGCGCCGCGAAATGGCCGAATTGCGCGCGGAAGCCCGTGATCAATCGCTGCCGCGGGAACTGCGTCAGGATCTCGCCGGCATTTCGGCGTCCATTGATGCGCTTGGCACCCATGACGGTGGGGCGGATGCGCTCAGGCTGGAACTGGACTCCATGCGCGGCATGGTCGATCAGCTGGCCCGGGAGGAAAGCGTCCGTGCGCTGGAAAACCGGTGGCAATCGGTAGAGGAACAGGTTTCCGGACTGGACATGGCCGCGCTCCGCGATGAACTGGTCAATCTGGCCTATCGCGTCGATGAAATCCGCGAATTCCTTGCCACCATGCCCGCTTCGGGCCAGGGCCAGGCGATCGAAGACAAGATTGTCGATCTATCCCAGGCGATCGAGGCAATGACCCACCAGACGGTAGCGGCCGGCCCCGATTTCCCCGCCCAGTTCGAGATGCTGGGTGCACGGCTTGATGAAATCACCCGCGCCATCTCGGCCATGCCGGCCGCCGTCTCATCCACACCCGACACCGCGCCGTTCGAGCGGCTTGAAGCCCGGCTGGCCTCTGTCGCCCAGAAAATCGATGAGCTCGAACCCTCCACGGTCGAAACCGAAATCGGCAGCCGCATCGAGCACCTTGCCGCGCGCGTGGCGCAACTGGCCGACGAAGAGGCCATCGCCCGCCTGGACGCGCGGATCGAGAATCTGCAGGCGTTCATGGAAAGTGGCGCGCGTGACGACCGCATGCCCGAGCTCGCAGATTACCTGAACGACATTACCGGCAAGATCGAAGCGCTTGACGCCCGAGGCATCGATGAATCGCTGATCGCCCGTCTGGATCAGCTGGCGCATCAGATCGAAAGCCTCTCGGTGCCGGCGCCGCAGGCCAGTGCAGTTCCCGAGGCCGTGATCGGTCGGCTGGAAGCCCTCATCGGCCGTGCCGAAGCCACTGTCTCGCGCAGCGTCGACCCGCTGCCCGGGCTCGAGACGCTCGACGCCCGTCTGGCCGACATCGCTCACAAGCTGCAGCAGGCTGAAGTCACCGCAGCCGGCCATGCCATGCAGCCGGTCAACGGGCTCGAAAATGTCGAAGCACAGCTGGCCGAGATCTCGGCTCGGCTCGACCGGCCCTATATTGAACAGGCTCCGGTGATGATGCCGGGTATCGAGAACCTGGAAGCCCGACTGGCCGATATCGCCGAGCGGCTGGACATGTCCAGCAACAGCGGTTCGGGTCCCAGCGACCAGGCCATGCGCGGCCTCGAAGACCAGATTTCCAACCTGTCCCGCCTGATCAGCTCGGCGCCGTCAGGGGCGGGATCGGAAGCATTTGACGAACGCCTGGCTTCCATCGAGGAGCATCTGGCAACCAGTGATGAATTCGTGGTCGAGGCCGCCCGACAGGCGGCAGAAGCAGCACTGTCCGCCTATTCCGGCCAGGTCGGCAACACGCCGACACCGCAATCGCTCGCCAATATGGAAGTCATCACCGCACTGGCCGATGATCTCAAGGCGCTGGAAAGCCTCAGCCGCAAGACCGAGGACCGCACCACGCGCGCTTTCGAGGCGGTGCAGGAAACCATGCTGAAAATCGCAGGCCGGCTGGAACGTCTCGATACGCCGGTTTCGCAGGGCGTTGCCGACGTGCAAATGCCGCGCACCTCGTCCCAGCCGCTCGATGCAGCCATGCAGGCCTCCCCGGATTATCAGGACGAAATCCATCAGGCCGAGCTCACCCACGCCGAACACAAGGCCAACCCGGCGCGCACGCCATCGGAAGCTGCCGCAATGGCCGCAGCCTATGCCGCAAGCCAAGAGCCCGAGGCCGACAGCCAGGAACTTGCGGCAGACGAGACGGACAGCGGCAGCGAGAAATCCTTCCTCTCCGGCCTGGCCGCCCGAATCCGGCCAGGCAAGGACAATTCCGGTCCCCAGGCTGAGCCGCAGTTTACCGAAGACAACACGCCGCCGCTTGATCCGTCGATGGAAATGGACGCGGAAACCGCGAACATGCCGCTTGAACCAGGTTCTGGCGCCCCGGATATCAACCGGATCCTGCAGAAGGTGCGGGAGGCCCAGGCGGCTGAACGCAATCGCGACGGTGGCCCGGCCGATAACGGCTCGGAAAAATCCGAGTTTCTCGCCTCCGCCCGCCGCGCCGCCATGGCTGCCGCTGCCGAGGTCGAGACCATCGGCAAGGGCCGCAAGACCGGTGGCGGTATGCTTGAGGTTCTCAAGTCACGCCGCCGTCCCATGCTGATGGCGGCTGGCGCGGTCCTGCTGGCAATCATGTCCTACCCGCTGGTCTCCGGCCTGCTGTCCTCCGGAAACGAGGAAATCGCGGTCGTGGAGCCGGCCATTGTCGAACCGGCAACGGGTGAAGGCGCCGACATTGCCGATGACAATCAGGTCACGGTGGCGGCTGTCGAGGACCAGCAGCCGGTCACGGAAACCCGTCTGCCCGACGTTCGGGTGATCGAGCCCGGCCAGGACGCTCCGCTGGAGCTGTCCGAGACAGCACCACCGGTGCCGTCAGCCGAGGAAACCGCCGCGATCACGCCGCCGGAGGCGCAAGCTGAAGTTCCGGCCGAAGTGCAGGCTCCAGCCACGGACGACGTGCTCACAGCTGCGCTGGACGCGCTTCCCGCGGACGCCGCAACCGGCGCTCTCAAGGCTGCCGCGGCAGCGGGCAATCCGCTGGCGTTTTACGAGATCGGTGCCCGGTTTACGGAAGGCCGCGGTGTCCCCGTTGACCTGAAGACCGCTGCCAGCTGGTATCAGCGCGCGGCAGACCTTGGTCACGCGCCGTCGCAGTACCGGATCGCAAATTTCTACGAAAAAGGCAGCGGCCTCGACCGTGACCTTGATGCCGCCAAGAAATGGTACCAGCTGGCCGCCGAGCAGGGCAACGCCAGCGCGATGCACAATCTCGCGGTTCTCTACGCCACGGCCGGTGCCGTGCCGGACTACGACAGCGCCGCACAATGGTTCGATCGTGCAGCTGAAGTCGGCGTCCGCGACAGCCAGGTCAACCTCGCCATTCTTTATGCGCGCGGCGACGGCGTGCCCCGCGACCTGGAGAAATCCTACAAATGGTTCGCCATTGCCGCCAATGACGGCGACAAGGATGCAGCGGTCAAGCGTGATGAAGTCTTCAACGCGCTGCGGCCCGAGCAGGTCGAGGCGGCCCGTGCCTCGGTGGCAAACTGGACTGCCCAGCCGATCAACATGGACGCCAATGAAGTCGAGGTTCCCGCCTCCTGGCAGGGTGCCTCCACGGAAACCGCTGCGGTGGACATGAGCAAGGCCATTCGCAACATCCAGGCCATACTCAACAACAACGGTTTTGATGCCGGCGCACCTGACGGGGTGATGGGCAAGAAGACTGTCTCCGCGATCAAGCAGTTCCAGACCTCGGTCGGCATGGAACCCACCGGCGAAATCGACGACGCCCTGGTCCAGGAACTGCTCGCCCGCAACGGCTAACCGGTTGTGGCGCGGGGCTCGCGCCGGCTGTCGGAAAAATTCAACGATACCTCGATCCGTTGCCTTCATGCAGGCAGCGGATCTTTGCTTTGGAGCGCAAATGACGATTTCCAAATTTTCGTCATTTCATAGCTTTATCATGTGCTTCCCGACGCCAGACCGCTGGCGTCGGGCCAGGCGGAGTGAAAAAATCCGCAACAATGGAAAAACCGTCCCGGGATCGGCTCAACTGATTTGACTCGCACCTTCGAAACGCGCAAAACCGTTCTGTCGGGCGATCTCCGGCGTAACCCTTTTCCAGTCATTGACCCCCGGGGGGCAAGGTGACCATCTACCTGCCGATCGCAGAATTGTCGGTCAATATCTTCGTCATCCTCGGGATGGGCGCGGCAGTCGGTTTCCTGTCTGGAATGTTTGGTGTCGGCGGCGGATTTCTGATCACGCCGCTGCTGATCTTCTACAATATCCCGCCTGCCGTCGCGGTCGCCACGGGCGCCAACCAAGTTGTCGCGTCTTCCGTGTCGGGCGCGCTTGCGCATTTCCGTCGCGGCACGCTTGATATCAAGCTCGGGCTTGTGCTTCTGGTCGGAGGTCTGGCCGGCGCCACCGTCGGCATCCAGATCTTCTCTATGCTGCGCCGTCTCGGTCAGCTCGACCTGATCATTTCGCTGCTTTACGTTGTCTTCCTCGGCTCGGTCGGCGGGCTGATGCTTTGGGAAAGCGTGAACTCGTTGCGGCGGGCGGCTCAAAACAAGTCGGTCTCACTGCGCAAGCCGGGCCAGCACAACTGGGTGCACCGTTTGCCGTTCAAGATGCGGTTCAAACGCTCAAAGCTCTACCTCAGCGTCATTCCGGTTATCTTTCTCGGTTTTGCCATCGGTATTCTGACCTCAGTGATGGGCGTTGGCGGCGGCTTCATCATGGTCCCGGCGATGATCTATCTGCTGCGCATCCCGACCTCTGTCGTTATTGGCACGTCGCTGTTCCAGATCATCTTCGTTACCGCCTTTACCACGGTCGTTCAGGCCACGACCAACTTTTCGGTCGACATTGTTCTTGCCTGGCTGCTGATGATCGCCGGGGTGATCGGCGCGCAATACGGCGTTCGCGTCGGCCAGAAGATGCGCGGCGAACAATTGCGCGCCGGACTGGCATTGCTGGTGCTCGGTGTCGGCATCCGCCTTGGTCTCGACCTGGTGCTTCCGCCCGATGAGATCTACTCGGTTGTCAGCGGGAGCTTCGGGTTCTGATGCGCGCCGCTGTTCTCATGTGTGTCCTGTCCTTGTGCGCCATCCTTCCGGCCATGGCACAGCTTGCCGACCCGCCGGTGACCGTCAACGAGAAGTTTTCGGAGCGCATCGACATCGGCATTTCCACCAATGAAATTGCCATTACCTCGGACTTTTCCGGCGCCGACATTACCGTCTTTGGCGCCATCGAGGGGGCGGATGAGCTGCTCTTGGCCACCTTTGCCTATGATGTTGTCGTAGCGCTTGAAGGACCGCGCGCGACCAGCACCGTGCGGCGCAAGGAGCGTGTGGCCGGGATCTGGATCAACCGGCATTCGATCCGTTTCGAGCCGATCCCGGCTTCGTATTCAATGTCGAGCACAAGGCCGCTTCCCAATATCGCCAACCTGATGGAGCTGGCCTCGCGCGATATCGGCATCGACAATATCCGTCTCGTGCCCACCGGCGGTGTCGGTGACGGCTCCCGCCTGACCGAGTTTCGCGAAGCGTTGCGCCGCATCAAGCAGGCCAGCGGCCTCTATCAGCGCGACCCGACCGGGGTTCAGTTCATTTCCAAGGCCTTGTTCCGCGCCGCCGTCCGGCTTCCGGCCAACATCCCCGTCGGTCAGCACAAAGTCCGCGCGGTGCTCTACAAGAACAACCAGTTCGTCATGGAAAAGGTTATTCCGCTGCGTGTGGTCAAGACCGGCCTCGAGCAGTTCATCTATAATTTCGCCCATACCCATTCCTTTGCCTACGGTATCGTTGCCGTGTTGCTCGCCACCTTGACGGGCTGGCTTGGAAGCATAATTTTCCGCAAGGATTGAACAGGCAACACCAGCAGGCGGAGAGTCATGATGCAGCAGGATGGTGACCGCACTGTAGCCACGGCATGGTTTCTGGCCGGTCTCGGTGCAGTCCCTTCGTCATCATGGCTTTGGCGGGTATTGCTTCGCCGGCTTTCGCGGCGGCGCATCTCGGCGGTGAAGCGGCATTCATCGGCTATGGCGCCGTGATCCTGTCCTTCATGGGGGGTGTCCGCTGGGGTGCAGCATTGCAGCCGTCATCCGGATCGGGCGCCGAACGGATGATCATGAGCGTCGCGCCGTCGCTTGCAGCCTGGTTGGCGCTATCGATCGACCGGCCTGGTCGCTGCTCCTGCTTCTCGCCGGGTTCGCGCTGCAGGGGATCTGGGATGTGGTGAGCGCCCGCAACGGTGCTCTGCCCGGCTGGTTCGGGCGGCTGCGCCTGACCATTACCGCGATTGTCGTTGCATCAATTCTGCTTGCGCTGGCCGCCTGATCCAAGTGGTGGATTCGGGCTCAGCCGTTCATCCGGCTGAAGGCGACGGAATAGATCCGTTCCTTGCCGATCAGATGTGCCACCAGCTGGCTGCGGTCAAACAGCCCGCGCATCGCCGGGTGCCGCAATTCCAGCCCGCCTGTGGTCGAGCCGAAGGCCGGCATCAGCAGGCGCTTGCCGTCGCTGGCAAAACACGGCCGCCGCACGCCCTTGCCGCGCCGGACCACGCGGGCAGCCGGATGCAGATGGCCTGCAATCTCGCCCTCCGCCACGCCCGGTTTCGGTTCATGCCGGAAGATGAGCGTTTCCACATGCAATTCGTTGCAAAAATCGCCCTCCAACCCGACCGGACGGTCCGGGTCGTGATTGCCCTCGATCCAGGTCCATTGTCGGCCATGCTGCAGCGCTTGAAGCTGCTCGCGGTAGCATTCCGGCAAGTGAGCCGAGCCGGTCCGGTCGTGAAAACTGTCGCCAAGACTGATCACCAGACGCGGATTGTAGCGCGCAATCGCAGCCGCCAGCCGGGCCAGTGTTGCAGCCGTGTCGTAAGGCGGCAGCATCATGCCGCGCCGGGCAAAGGCCGCGCCCTTTTCCAGATGCAGATCGGAGACCACCAAAACGCCACTGTCCGGCAGCCAGGCCACGCCGGCGCGGTCGCAGACGACGCCAGTTCCGTTGACAGTAACATCGACCGTCAGCGGAACACTTGCTGGAGTTTCAATTGTGAGCGCCGCATTTGCGCCGTGCATGGCTGTTCCGTTCGATTCTAACTCTGTGCCTCGGCAAGCAGATCCTCTGCGGCTTCAGCCAGTATGCTCTCATGCGCTTCGCCGGTCACCGGCTCGCGCCCCATTTCCAGCATGATCGGGACTGCCAGCGGCGAAATGTGCTCCAGCGCCCGGTGCCTGATATGGCCCTTGATTCGCTTCAGCATAGCGCCAAGCCTGTGAATATCCAGAAGCCCTTGTGCCGCATCGGCGCGGGTCGCGCGCAGCAGGATATGGTCCGGTTCGTGGCTTCGAAGCACGTCATAGATCAGGTCTGCCGACACTGTCACCTGCCGGCCTGATTTTTCCTTGCCCGGGTGCCGCCGCTCGATCAGGCCTGAGATGACGGCGCAGGCGCGGAAGGTGCGCTTGAGCATCCAGGATTCGTTGAGCCAGGCATCCAGATCGTCGCCCAGCATGTCCTCGTCAAACAATGCGCCGAGATCAAGCCGCCCGTCGGAAATCATCGCGCCCATGTCCTCAAGCGCCCAGACAGCAAGAGAATAGTCCGTCGCCACGAAACCGAGCGGCTGCGCGCCGAGCCGCTCCAGCCGGCGGGTCAGCAGCATACCCAGGGTCTGGTGCGCAACCCGGCCCTCGAACGGGTAGAGCACCATGAAGAAGCGCTCGGCCCGCGGAAACGTCTCGATCAGCAGACTGTCCCGTGCCGGCAATTGCGACACCTGTTGCTGCATCCTGAGCCAGTCCGACACCTGGTCCGGCAGCGCGCCCCATTTTGCGGGATCGGCGATCATTGCACGGACACTGTCGGCCAGATAGGTCGAGAGCGGAAACTTGCCGCCGGCATAGGCCGGCACTTTCGGGTCCTGGTCCCAGGCTTTGGACACCATGCACTCGTTTTCGCGAATGCCCTCGAAGCGCAGGATCTTGCCGGAAAACAAAAACGTGTCACCCGGCGCGAGCGTTTCGAGGAAATATTCCTCCACCTTGCCCAGCGGCGGTCCGCCGCGCCCGGTCAGCGTCCCGTTCTTGCGGCTGGTCATCCGCACATTGAGCATCGGCGCTTCAATGATGGTGCCGATATTGAGCCGGTATTGCTGCGCCACCTGCGGATTCGAGATCCGCCACAACCCGTCCGGTTGCTTCCGGATCCGGGCGTAGCGCTCATAGCTTTTGAGCGCATAGCCGCCGGTGGCGACAAACTCGATGATCTTGTCGAAGGTCTCCCGGTCAAGCTGGGCATAGGGCGAGGCGCTGCTCACTTCCCGGTAGAGGTCGTCCGCATCGAACGGCGAGGCGGCGGCCATGCCGAGCACATGCTGCGCCAGCACGTCAAGCCCGCCATCGCCGCCGGGCGGGGTGTCCTGCGCGCCGACATAATTGGCGTCGATCGCCGCCTGGCATTCGAGCACTTCAAACCGGTTGGCCGGCGTCAGGATCGCCCGGCTCGGCTCGTCCATGCGGTGGTTCGAGCGTCCGATGCGCTGCGCCAGCCGGCTTGCGCCCTTGGGCGCGCCGACATGCACCACCAGATCGACATCGCCCCAGTCGATGCCGAGATCCAGCGTCGAAGTGGCGACCACGGCACGGAGTTCGTTGCGCCCCATCGCCGCCTCCACCCGCCGCCGCTGTGCCGCATCCAGCGAACCGTGATGCAGCGCAATCGGAAGGCTGTCGTCATTGATCCGCCACAGCTCCTGAAACAGCAATTCAGCCTGGCTGCGGGTGTTGACGAAGATCAGCGTGGTGCGGTGATCCTTGATGGTCTGGTAGACGTCCGGGATCGCGTAGCGCGCCGAATGCCCCGACCAGGGTATCCGCTCCTCGCTTTCGAGAATGGTGATATGCGGACTGGCCCCGCCCGCGACCGTGATCCGGCCGGCAAGTTCGTCGGTCGTTGGTGACTGCGGCACCAGCCAGCGCTGCAGCTCTTCCGGATCCGCAACCGTCGCCGACAGCCCGATGGTCTGCAATCCGGGCGCCAGTTTGCGCAAGCGTGCCAGCGCCAGCGACAGAAGATGCCCGCGCTTGGACGCAATCAGCGAATGCAGCTCGTCGAAGATCACGTAGCGCAAGCCGGCAAACAGCCGTTCGGCGTGCCCGTTGGCGATCAGCAGGGACACCTGTTCCGGCGTGGTCAGCAAGATGTCGGGAGGGTCGGTGCGCTGACGGGCGCGTTTGGATTGCGGCGTGTCTCCGGTCCGGGTTTCGATCCGCACCGGCAGCGCCATCTCCTCGACGGGACGGGCAAGGTTGCGCTCGATATCGACCGCCAGCGCCTTGAGCGGCGAGATGTAGAGCGTGTGCAGCGACCGCGCGCCGGCCGTGCCGGGTTTGGGTTTGCCGCGCGCGGCAAGGTCGGTCAGGCTCGGCAGAAATCCGGCCAGTGTCTTGCCGGCTCCAGTCGGCGCGATCAGCAGCATCGAACGCCCGGTTGCGGTCTCTGCCAGGAGCTCCAGCTGATGCGCGCGCGGCTGCCAGCCGCGGCTGGCGAACCAGCCGAGGAACGGCTCGGGCAGTGAAAAGCCCGGATTGTCGGTGGCTGGCGCGGATTCGGTTTTCACGCGCACCAATGTAGTGCAGCCATGCAGGCTCTCCAAGAAGGCCGATGCCGATCAAACCGCGATCGCAACGAAATCGGAGAACCCATGTGGTTCCCCTAATTTGACAGCGCGCCGAATCATGGATAAAAAATATCCACGATAGGAGAGTGAGAGATGAAACTCAGTGACGGGGTAGAGCAGGCGATACACAGCGTGACCATGCTGGCCGGGCTGGACGCGGATGCCGTGCTGTCGGCTTCGAGCCTGGCCGAGTTTCACGGCGTCTCGACAAGCTACCTGCTCAAGCATCTCCAGGCTCTTTCGAGTGCCGGCATTCTCGCCACCGTTCCCGGGCCGAAAGGTGGCTACCGCCTGGCCCGCGCGCCTGCTGCGATCAGTCTGCTCGACATTGTGCTTGCGGTCGAAGGACCGGCGCCTGCCTTCCGCTGCAACGAGATCAGGCAGCGGGGCCCCAATCCCTTGCCCGACCGCTATTTCAAGGCGCCCTGCGGCATCAATGCCGCCATGCTCAGGGCGGAAAAGGCCTACCGCGCCGAGCTCGCCGGCGTCAGCGTGGCGGGCCTCATCGCCGATCTCACGCAAACGGACGATGGCGGCATCGCGGCCCGTGGCTGTGCATTTCTAGATCAGCATCAACGCAAATCGGCTCGCTGAGGCCAGGTTCGAAAAAGGAGATACCTCATGCATCCTCGTCTTGATTTCCAGAAGGCCGCACCGGACGCCCTCAAGGCCGTCATGCAGCTTGAAACCTATGTGCAAAATTCGGGTCTCGAGCCCCGCTTCATTCACCTGATCAAGCTGCGGGCGTCGCAGATCAACGGCTGCGCCTACTGCGTCGACATGCACGTCAAGGAATCCCGTCACGACGGGCTGAGCGAGCAATGGATCAACCTGATGAGTGTCTGGCGCGAGTCGGGTGTCTATGACGCCAAGGAGCGCGCCGTCCTCGGTTGGGTCGAAGCTGTCACCAACCTCGCGCAAACCGGCATTCCCGACGGTGAATTCGAAGCTATCAAGGCGCATTTCAGCGATGCGGAGATCATGAACATCACCGTGGCGATCGGAACCATCAACACCTGGAACCGGCTTGCGGTCGGTTTCCGCACTCCGCATCCGCTGGACCAGCCGGCAGCTGCCGCCTGACGGAACCTTGGCTCAGGCCACGTCGCGGGCCGTCGCTTTCAGTTGAGAGCGACGGTCAGTGCCGGGGCGGTTACCACTTCAGCCGGCTGTTCGCTCACGCCGGCACCCGGCCGCTTGCGCGCCACGGCGAGAAGTCCCGAGATGGTGTCCGGACCGTCCCGCCGGATCGGTTCCCGGCTCAATGTCAGCAGATCGAGACCATTGTCCTCCAGCTGCCGCCGCAGATAGGCCTCGCCGTGACAGTAGCGCAGCGAGGATTGCAGCATCCACTCGCACCCGTCGGGGCCAGCTTCGAGCGACAGGGCCAGCAACCCGCCGTCAGCCGTCAGGCTTGCCGCGACTGCCATGACGCCAGAAAGATCCCCGAAATAGGCAAACACATCCGCCGCCGCGACCAGATCTGCCGGTTCCGCATTCTGTAGTCGCGCCGCCGGGATGCCGTGCAGAATGTCGGCTTGCCCAAGATGGTCGTAGACGCCCTTGTCCGAGGCCTTGGCCAGCATGCCCTGCGACAGGTCATAGCCTTCAAGCCATGATGTCGTGCGCCGGATCCGTTCGCCGAACAGGCCGGTGCCGCAGCCCAGGTCGATCACCTTGGCAAACTGTGCATCCCCGCCAACCACGTCTGCGAGCAGGGCGGTCAGCCGCTCTGGTACGCAGTAGCCGAGATTTTCCATCAGAGACGTGTCGAACCGGTCCGAGTAACCGTCGAACAGCGCTTCGACATATTCCGATGGTGGCGCCGGCGGTGTTTCGGCCTGGCCGGTCAGCGAAAGCTTCAGCCCGGCGCCGAAAATATCGGTCGGCGAAAGCACAAGCACCTGCCGCCAGGCATCCGCCGCACCGGCCAGATCCCCGGCCTTCTCGCGAAAATCACCCAAGGCCTGCCAACCTGCGGCCCAGCCGGGAGCCAGCGACAGCGACTGGACCTGAAGATCCACGGCTGCGCCAAGATCGCCACCTTCGGCGTAGAGACGGGCATAATGAGCACGGCGATCGGCAGTCAGATCGCCCGAGGAAAGCTGGTAGGATGTCATGTATGAACCGAAAAGGAACTGAGGCCGGAGCCTATGCGTTGAGAGCGTGCAAAACGCAAGCCCTTTCGCACGCGGTGCTGCCGCCCTAGTTGAGTGTCATGGTAACCAGACCCGAAGACCTGCTGATCCCCCGCCGCGAAGGGCTTTACTGTCCGCCAGGCGATTTCTTCATCGACCCGGTGCGCAACGTCGATCGGGCGCTGATCACCCATGGCCATGCGGATCACGCCCGCGCCGGGCACGACCACGTGCTGGCCACCCCGCAGACACTCGACATCATGGCGATCCGCTATGGCGCCGACCACGCCCGCGAAACCCAGGCCGCCGAGTTTGGCGAGAGCATCCGTATGAACGATGTGACAGTGCGGTTTCACCCCGCCGGCCACGTGCTCGGATCTGCGCAGATCTCTGTCGAGTGGAAGAACCTGCGCATCGTCGCTTCCGGAGACTACAAGCCGCGGCCCGACCCCACCTGCGCCACCTTCGAGCCGGTGCCGTGCGATGTCTTCATCACCGAAGCCACCTTCGCGCTTCCAGTCTTCCGCCATCCCGACGCGATGGACGAAATCACCCGGCTGCTGCGGTCCGTCAAACGCAATCCGGAACGCGCACATCTGATCGGCGTCTATTCGCTCGGCAAGGCGCAGCGCGTCATCCGCCTGATCCGCGATGCCGGCTATCATCAGCCGCTCTACATTCACGGCGCGCTGCAAAAGCTCTGTGACTATTACGAAAGCCAGGGAATAGCCCTGGGAGACCTGCGCCCGGCGACGGTGGATGCGGGCGCCAAGGGTGATTTCGCCGGAGCCATCGTGCTTGGCCCGCCGTCCGCTTTCGGCGACAAATGGGCCCGCCGTTTTCCCGATCCGCTGGTCAGCTTCGCCTCCGGCTGGATGCAGGTGAGGGCGCGCGCGCGCCAGCGCGGTGTCGAGCTGCCGCTGGTCATTTCCGACCATGCCGACTGGGACGAACTGGCCGACACCATTCAGGCGGTCGCGCCGGGCGAGGTCTGGGTCACCCATGGCCGCGAGGAGGCGCTGGTGCGCTGGTGCGCCATGCAGGGCATTCCCGCCAAGCCGCTGCATCTGGTCGGCTATGAAGACGAGGGCGACTGAGAGATGAACCGCTTCGCCGATCTTCTCGACATGCTGGCTTTTACGCCCTCGCGCAACGCCAAGCTCTCGCTGCTGCAGGACTATTTTCGCACCGTGCCCGATCCGGAGCGTGGCTATGCGCTGGCGGCCATAGCCCGCGATCTCGACATCCCCGCGGTCAAACCGGCGCAGTTGCGTGAACTGATCTCCGCCCGCATGGATCCCGAGCTCTTCGGCTATTCCTATGACTATGTCGGCGACCTGGCCGAAACCATCGCGCTCGCCTGGCCGCAAAAGGGCGAGGCGCTTGCCGGCCGCAACGATGCGCCGGGCCTGTCCGAAGTGGTCGAGACGCTGATAGCCTCATCACGCCGCGAAGGCCCGGGTCTTGTCGAGGACTGGCTCGACCGGCTCGATCCGCCCGGCCGCTACGCGCTGCTCAAGCTGGTCACCGGCGGCTTCCGCATGGGCCTGTCCGGCCGGCTGATCAAGCAGGCGCTGGCAGCTTTCGGCGAGGTCAATGTCAACGAGATCGAGGAGTTATGGCACGGCCTGACGCCGCCTTACACCGAACTCTTTGCCTGGCTCGAAGGCTCGGCCGACAAACCCGTCAACGCGGCCGCTGCGCCGTTCCGCCCGGTGATGCTCTCCCACGCCATCGACGAGAAGGATTTTGAAAAGCTCGACCCGGCAGATTTTGCGGCCGAATGGAAATGGGACGGCATCCGCGTGCAGGCCACCTCCGAGCGCGGCATCTCCAGGCTCTACACACGTACCGGCGATGACATCTCGGCAACATTCCCGGATCTGGTCGATGCGATCGGCTTCGACGGCGCGCTTGATGGCGAATTGCTCGTCGCCCGCGCCACAGGCGAGGGTCTCGAGACCGGTTCGTTTTCCGACCTGCAGCAACGCCTCAACCGCAAGAAGGTGAGCGCCAGACAATTGCGCGATTTTCCGACTTTCTTCCGCGCCTATGATCTGTTGCAGGACGGTGCGGAAGATCTGCGTCCCAGGCCGTTTGCCGAACGCCGGGAGCGGCTCGAGGCATTCATCTCAAGGCTCGATCCGGCGCGCTTCGATTGCTCCGAGATGCTCTCCTTCGACAGCTGGGAAGATCTGGCAGCACTTCGCGCCGATCCGCCGTTTGCCGTCATCGAAGGCGTGATGATCAAGCGCAAGGCTGCGCCCTACCTGCCGGGACGGCCAAAGGGCGAATGGTTCAAGTGGAAACGCGACCCGTTCCTCATCGACGCGGTACTGATGTATGCGCAGCGCGGCCACGGCAAGCGCTCGGGCTTTTATTCCGACTACACCTTCGGTGTCTGGCGCGAGCCGGGTGAACTGGTGCCGGTCGGCAAGGCCTATTTCGGTTTCACCGATGACGAGCTCGTCGAGATCGACAAATATGTCCGCAACAACACGATCGAACGCTTCGGCCCGGTCCGCTCGGTGCGCGCCGGAGCCGAAAAGGGGCTGGTTTTCGAAGTTGCCTTCGAGGGCATCAACCGCTCCAGCCGCCACAAGTCCGGTGTCGCTATGCGCTTTCCGCGCATCAGCCGCCTGCGCTGGGACAAGCCCCCGGCCGAAGCCGACAGGCTGGAAACCCTTGAGCGGATGATCGACGGCACCGAATGACGGACTTGCCCGGCGTGCCCTGCGTGACTATGTGAAGTCAACGCAACACGGGAATGGACGCAATGAGCAATGGTCTGACACGCTTTCTGGGCGACACGCCTGGCCGCACCGCACTCAAGCTGCTGGTCGCGTCCTTCGTGGTCGGCGTGGTCATGGCGGCGTTCAACTGGTACCCCATCGACCTGCTGTTCATCGTCCGCGATTTCCTCGTCAACCTGTGGGAAACAGGCTTCGCGGCCCTGGGTCGTTTCGGCAGCTATCTTGTGCTCGGCGCCGGCGTCGTGATCCCCGTCTTCATCGTCCTGCGGTTGCTCAGTCTGCGCAGATAGGCGCTGGTCTCAGGCAAATTCAGCGGCTGCCTCGAAGGTCAGCAGATGCCGTCCGGCGACGGCTTCGATGTCGCGGCTGTAGCCGCCGCCAAGCACCGATGCGACCGGTATCCCGCGCTCTCTGAAAAAGGAAAACACCCGGCGGTCACGATCCTTGAGACCCTGGTTGGTCAGCGACAATCGCCCCAACCTGTCGTTTTCATGCGGATCCACGCCTGCGTTGTAGAAGACAAGATCCGGCGCAAAACCCTCAAGGCTGCGCGGCAGCAGCCAGTCCAGTGTCTCCAGGTAAGCCGCGTCTCGTACGCCGTCGGGTAAGGCCACGTCGATGGAGGAGACCTGCTTGCGAACCGGATAGTTCTTTTCGCTGTGCATCGAGACCGTCCGGATGGCGTCCATCCCGGCGCAGATTTCGGCGGTGCCGTCGCCCTGGTGCACGTCGAGATCGATCACCAGCACCCGCCCGACTTCTCCATCGGCGAGCAGCAGGTGGGCGGCCACCGCGACATCGTTGAAGGTGCAGAAGCCCGCCCCTTGCGCCCGCCGTGCATGGTGGCTGCCACCGGCGGTGTTGCAGGCGATGCCCTCGGCCAGCGCCAGCCGTGCAGCCATCACCGTTCCCGCGGTCGCCAGCCGCGCTCTCAGGCTCACCCGCTCGTTGACCGGAAAGCCGATTTCGCGCTCGATCAGGGCAGGCACCTTGCAGGCCAGTACCTGATCCACATACACCCGGTCATGAGCGAGCGACAGCCACGCGGCAGACGCCGGTCCAGGCGTGTGAACGATTGCCCGCTCACCCATGTGGCTTGCGCGGATCAGCTCCATCAGTCTGGTGTATTTGCCCATCGGAAACCGGTGGTCCGGCGCGAAATTGGCATCGTAATCCGGGGCGTGAACGATGGGCAGGAATGGCATGGGGCGTTTATGCCCCGCCCGGCTGCACGCGTCCACCAAAAGCGGTAATCGCCAGGCCTTTATCTCAAGGCGCGCACAAGCCGTCGTGGTGTCCGCATGGCGTGGCCCCGGAAGGCTTCGCCGCCGACCGCGGCGACCTGGTTTCGGCCCCCGTTCTTGGCCTTGTAAAGCGCAACATCGGCATCGCGCACGAGCTCGTCGAGAGGGCCGCCCGTGCCTTCCGCAAGGCCGATGCTGACGGTCACCGGATGGTCCGCGTGGATCTCGGGATGGGTCTGGGCCTCAAGGTTCAGGCGCAGAGCCTCGGCAAAGGCAAAGGCAGACCTGCGGCTGGTGTTCGGGATGAGAATGGCAAATTCTTCGCCGCCAAGCCGGCCAATGACCGCTGTCTCCGGCGAATTTTCGAGCATCACGCCGGCCACGCCCCTGATCACCTCGTCGCCGACCTGGTGTCCGTAGGTGTCGTTGACCTTCTTGAAATGATCGATATCGAGCAGCAGCAGCGACACAGGAAGCTTTGGGGACGCTTCACGGATAACGGTTTCGGCTGTCTCGAAGAACCCGCGGCGGTTGGGGATGCCGCTGAGCGGATCCGTGACCATCTCCTCATGAAGTTCGGCCAGCAAGTCAGCGGCGATGCGCAGCAGAAACAGGATTGCAAAGGCCACCCATGCATAAAGCCCGGCAATCTTCAGCGAGACGACCCAGAACGACGTGACCTCGAGCGTGCCGATGTCCGCGGCACCTTCGATCAGGAAGGATGCCAGCGGACGAACAGGCAGGAGCACCGTCAGCGACGCGAGTGTCAGAAAGATGCAGAGGTCGATCCGGTTCCAGGTCCTTGTCCTCCTCATCGCCTGCATTGCCAGGATCAGCATCATCGCCACGCCGCAACTGATGGCCATGCCGCGAGTATGGGCGTAGTGATGCTCGCTCGACATCCCGAAGGCGATGGCTGTCGTCACGGTCACCAGAAACAGCAGGGTGCTGTCGGGAGAGTGGCCGCGATAGCGCAGGCACAGCCCTCTGACCGAGAACAGGATGCTGAGCGGGAGCAATGTGTTCACACCGTTTTCGAAACGGAAATTTGCGATGAAGAAGTGAAAGAACTCAAACCCGAAGCCGAGACTGCCAGCCGCAAAGCCCAGAGCCCAGTTCAGTATGTGCAGTTTTTCGGGGTGCCTCTTCCAGATCAGAAAAAATGTCAGTGTGAGTAAAAGTCCGATAACGGGATTGATGGTCGACAATAAATAGGACGAATCCACTCGAATGCCTCCAGCCCTACGGTGATTTGAAACTGCCCAAGGATAGGCGCTGCAGGTTAAGAAACAGACACGTCGGATGTCCAGCAATGGGACAGCTGCGGCCATGGAGACTATGCCACGGACGCCAGGACCCATCCTCATGCGAGCGTCCCTGAAACATCCATCAGCAGCTTTGATGGAGCTATCGGCGTTCTCCTCTTTACAGTCGGGGCCATCTCGCAGAGGAAAGATGCATCACCTCCTCACGGAACCGCGCCGCTTGACCGATCTGCCGCTCAAAACCGATGTCCTGCGGCCCGAAGGCCGCCCCTTCGAGGTCAGCAACCGCATGGTGCTTGCCATTGCCGTGCCGATGACGCTGGCGTTTCTGACCACGCCGCTGCTTGGCCTGGTCGACACCGCGGTGGTCGGCCGCCTGGGCGATGCTGCGCTGCTGGGCGGACTAGCCATCGCCGCGATCCTGTTCGATCTGGTGTTCACCACCTTCAATTTCCTGCGCACCGCGACCACGGGTCTGGTCGCGCAGGCCATGGGCCGTGATGATCCGACGGAGGAACAGGCGGTCTTCTGGCGCTCGCTGATGATCTCGGCTGTTGCAGGCCTCCTCGTCATCGCCGCAACGCCGTTGCTTCTGGCCGCCGGTCTGGCGTTCATGGGAGCCCGAGGAGAGATTGCCGCCGCCGCCTCGACCTATCTGATGATCCGGGCGCTGTCAGCACCCGCTGCCTTGGCCAATTACGCCATTCTGGGCTATGTGCTCGGCCGCGGCATGGGCGGAACCGGGCTGCTTCTGCAAACCGTGATCAATGGCACCAACATCGTGCTGTCGATCCTGCTCGGGCTGTGGCTCGGCTATGGCCTTGAAGGCGTCGCATGGGCCACCGTGATTGCGGAAATCACCGGCTGCGCCGCTGGTCTTCTGGTCATTCACCGCAACTTCGACCGTGCGCACGCTCCGGCCTGGAAACAGATCATCGATCGCGCCTCGATTTTGCGGCTGATGTCGCTCAATGGCGACATCATGATCCGGTCTTTTGCGCTGATCACCGCCTTTGCCTGGTTCACCCGGCTGGGAACCGGTTTCGGCGAAACCACGCTCGCTGCAAATGCCATCCTGATGAATTTTTTCATGGTCGCGGGCTATTATCTTGACGGGTTCGCCACCGCCGCCGAGCAACTGGCGGGCCGGGCCATCGGCGCGCGCTATCGTCCAGCCTTCGACAAGGCAGTGCGTCTGACCGTCTTCTGGGGCTTTGCGCTGGCCGGGTTTACCACCGGCTTTTTCCTGGTTTTTGGCGATGCGGTGATCGGTCTGATGACCACCCTTGAATCTGTGCGCCTGGAAGCCGGGTCATATCTGTTCTGGGCTGCCCTGACGGCGGTGGCCGGCGTGCTTGCCTTCGAGATGGACGGGGTCTTTGTCGGCGCCACCTGGTCGCGCGACATGCGCAACATGATGCTGCTGTCGCTCGCCCTGTTCATCGTCTTGTCGGTCGGCCTGACCCGGATCTGGGGCAATCAGGGTCTCTGGATCTCGCTCAACATCTTTCTCGCGGCACGCGGGCTCACCTTGCTGGCAATTCTGCCGCGCCGCAGGGACCGGGCCTTCGGCGCGGCGTGATCCTATTCCGGGATCGCCAGTCCCGCGTAATGGGAGGTCCTGCTGTCGCGCAGATCTGAAATCTTGGTCAGCTTCTCGCGGTCGCAAAGACGGGAAAGATCCCGCACAATCCGCCCCGGCAGCAACGGTCCGCCATAGATGAAGCCGGTGTATAGCTGCACCAGATCGGCACCGGCCCGCATCTTCTCTGCAGCGGTTTCCGCGCTGTCGATGCCGCCGACCCCGATCAGGGGCATCTCGGCGCCAAGCTTCTGGCGCATCTTGGCAAGCACGATGGTCGAGCGTTCAAACACCGGCCGGCCTGACAATCCGCCGGCCTCTGCCGCTTTCGGATCCGGGCTCAGGCCCTTGCGCGACAGCGTAGTGTTGGACACGATCACGCCGTCGAGTTGCTGCGCAAGGCATTCCGCCGCGATGTCATTGAGATCGGGCTCGGTCAGATCCGGTGCGATCTTGAGAAACACCGGGATACGTCTGGTCTTGGCGTCGCGCTCGGCAAGCACCCGGCTCAGCAGGTCAGACAGCGCCTCCCGGGTTTGCAGATTGCGCAAGCCCGGTGTGTTGGGCGAAGAAATATTGACGGTGAAATAGTCCGCCACGTCGGCAAAGCGTGAGATTCCCGCAACATAATCGCCGACCCGGTCGTCGGTGTCCTTGTTGGCACCGATATTGATCCCCAGAATGCCTTCCCGGCTTCGACCCGAGACCCGGGCATGGGCTTCGGCGTGCCCCTGGTTGTTGAAACCAAGCCGGTTGATCACCGCATGGTCCTTGACCAGGCGGAAGATCCGCGGTTTCGGATTGCCCGACTGTGGTTTCGGCGTCAGCGTGCCGACTTCGACAAAGCCGAATCCCAGTCGAGACAGCTCGGCGGGAACTTCGGCGTTCTTGTCATATCCGGCGGCCATGCCGAGAGGGTTTGGGAAGTCGAGGCCGGCGACACCGACCGCAAGCCGCGGGTCGCGATCACGCGGGCAGCGCGGCAGCAGCCCGCTCTTGAGCGCTGTGATCGACAGCCCATGCGCGGTTTCCGGATCGAGCGTGAACAGCGCGTTTCGGGCAACCCCCTCAAACAGGCTTTTCACGATTCCATATCCGGAAACACATGGCCGCCGTCAGGACCAAGCGGCAGCGGTTTGACCCATTTGACCGCCGAAAGCGGCATGTCGGCGTAAAGATGCGGAAACAGCGCGCCCCCGCGGGATGGTTCGAACACCAGCTTTTCGCCCAGCGCACTGGCATCGACAGCCACCAGCAACAGGTTCTCCTGGCCGGCGAAATGCTTCTGCGCCGTCTCGATGGCTTGCTCGCGGGTCGAGAAGTGAATGAAGCCGTCCGCCAGATCAACCGGCGCTCCGGTGAAGCGGCCTTTGGCTTCGGCCTCGCGCCACAGCGCTTCAGGGGTAATCTTGTAGATTGTTGCATGCATGTTTGAGCGTCTCGCTTTCCCGATGCCGGCCCGGTGAGGCAGTCCTGTCGACGCTCTGTCCGGGCATCCTTCTCGATTTCGTCGTTATTGCGTGTCATCACATACAGAAACAGGAGGGTGTCGTCATGATCCGTTTTCAGATTCTGTGTGTTTCGGCCCTGGCTTTGACCGGTTCCGCGCAAGCGCTGGCCCAGGAACCCGTATCAAATCGCTATACCATCGAGAAATCCGCAAACGGGTTCGTCAGGCTCGACACCCGGACCGGAGAGATGTCGATATGCACCGAGACGGATGGTCAGCTTGTCTGCAAGATGGCGGCCGACGAACGCCGCGCCTTCGAGGACACCTTGTCGGATCTCTCAGCCCGAATTGAGGCGCTCGAGAATCGCCTTGATCGAATGGAGCCGCAGGACGAGAGTACCGGTATGCCCGACGAGGCAGAACTCGACCGGGCCATCGGGGCCATGCAGAAGATGATGCGCCATTTCTTCGACATGGCCGAGGAACTGCGCAGGGATTTTGACTCTTTGCCGGAAACGCCGCCTGAACCGGTCCCGGACCGAACCTGACATTTCAAGTTTCGCAAGCCGGCTTGCCTTTTGGTCCTCGCCGTTCCATGCACTTGCGTGAAGGCTTGGCGCGCCGCTAAGGTGTGCACGCAAACAGGTTTGGGCCTGATTGCCGCGGCAGCGCGATCAGGAGGGGGAGAGTGCATGGCGCAATTGACATTCATTATTGCGGACGATCATCCATTGTTTCGGGGCGCCATGCGGCAAGCCCTCGAGGGAATCGGGGCCACGATTGATATTCTGGAGGCAGGTGATCTTGAAAGCGCCCGCAAGAAGGCTGGCGACCACCCGGAAGCGGATCTGATCCTTCTGGACCTGACCATGCCGGGTGTGTCCGGGCTTTCCGGGCTGATTGCCTTTCGCGCCGAGTTTTCAAGTCTTCCGGTCGTTGTCGTCTCCGCCACCGATGATGTCTCGACGATGCGTCGCGCGCTCGAACTGGGCGCCTCCGGCTTCATTTCGAAATCTGCCAGCATTGACGAGATCCGCCAGGGCGTGCGCACCGTGCTCGACGGCGGCATCTGGACGCCCCCGGATGTTGATCTGGGATCCGAGCATGATCAGGAAATCGCGGGCCTCATCGCCCGCATCAAGACACTGACCCCGCAGCAGGGGCGGGTGCTGGGCATGCTGGCGGAAGGCTTGCTCAACAAGCAGATCGCTTATGAGCTGGGCGTTTCCGAAGCCACCATCAAGGCGCATGTCTCCGCCGTGTTGCAAAAACTCGGCGTCGACAGCCGTACCCAGGCCGTCATACAGCTTTCCAAGATCGGTGCCGAGGTTTTGAGCCAGGACGACTGACAAGGGATTGTTGAACCCTGCAGCTTTACTCTGCTGCGCTCCTCCGGGTGAAGGTAACCTGGTTGAGGAACGCACGCAGGGCCGCAGGCTTGATCGGCTTGTTTTGAACCGCAATATGTTCAGCTTCTGCCATGCCGCGCACCTCGGGCGTGCGGTCAGCGGTCACCAGCAGGCCGGGGATATCCATCTTCCACAATTTGCGCAGCGCCACGATTGTCTCGAGGCCGGTGCCGTCATCGAGATGAAAATCGGCAAAGATCACGTCCGGCGCGTCCTCGGTCTCCGCAATCTGCAAGCTTCCGCTCTGCGAGTCCGCGGCCAGAACCGTGCAGCCCCAGCCGCTCAACAAGAGCGTCATGCCTTCGAGGATCTTCGGCTCATTGTCGATGCACAGCACTCTCAGCCCCTTCAGATTGGTGTTGGCTGTATCCGCTGACTTGCGTTTCGGCTGAGCCTGGATGCGCGAGATATTGGTCTCTATCGGCAATTCCACCCGGAACTCGGTGCCTTTGCCCGAGAGCGAGGCAATGTCGACAGAGTGCTTCAGAACCCGCGCGATCCGGTCGACAATCGACAGGCCCAGCCCCAGCCCAGAAGCTGTCCGCGCACCTTCCTCAAGCCGGGCAAATTCCCGGAACACGGTACGGAACTTGGTCGAGGGAATTCCAATTCCGGTGTCGATCACCTGGATCAGGACCTTGTCGCCGCGACGCCGGACACCAACCAGAACCCGGCCTTCACGCGTGTACTTGATGGCGTTGGAGACCAGGTTCTGGATCAGTCGGCGCAAAAGGTTGGGGTCGGACCGCACATGCACGCTGGTCGGCATCACCGTGAACTTGAGGTTCTTCTCCCGTGCCACCGGGGCAAAATCGGTGACCACCCGTTGCAACAGATCATTGAGCGGGAAACTCGCCAGTTGCGGTTTCATCGCCCCGGTGTCGAGTCTCGAGATGTCCAGCACCGCGCCCAGGATGGCTTCCACCGATTCCAGCGAGGAATCGATGTTCTGCACCAGTTTCTGATCGGGGGAATTGCCCAGCCGCTCGACCAGCGTGGAGGAGTAGAGCCGCGCCGCATTGAGCGGCTGCAAGATGTCGTGCCCGGCGGCGGCGAGGAACCGCGTCTTGCCGATATTGGCCTCTTCGGCGGTCAGTTGTGCCTTCTCCAGCTCGCGGTTCACGCGGGTCAGTTCCGCGGTCCGCTTGGTGACGCGCTGCTCGAGCGTTTCGTTGGCCTGCTTCAGCGCCATGTCGGCGGCCACGCGCTCGGTGATATCGGCATAGGTGGTCACGATGCCACTGTCGGGCATCGGGTTGGAGCGGATTTCGATGATCCGCTTTTCCGGTCCGATCGTCAGCGAGAAGGCTTTGTCCATCTCCAGAAAACGGTCCAGCGCCTCCTGCTCCTCGCCCGGCTTGAGATCTCCGCGCTCGACCAGAATGGCAATGATGCTTTCGAGCGGGAACCCGACCTGGCCGACTTGTTCGGGCAGTTCAAGCAGCGAGCGGAAGCGCTTGTTCCAGACCGTCAGCCGGTTGGAATTGTCAAACACGGTGATGCCCTGATTCATCTGGCCAAGCGCTGTCTGCAGCAGGTCGCGGTTGTATTGCAGCGCTTCGGAAGCCTCATCCAGCAGCCGTGCAGTGTCGCCGGGAATGTCATCCGCGCGCTCGAACAGCAGCGACAACACCAGCCGGGCCGAGGCTGACCCGATGGCGCTGCCGAGCAGCTGCTCGGCAAATCGCAACATGCCCATGTCGGCCGGGTCCTGCTCGTTGATCCAGCGACCGATGGCGCGTTCATGCGAATGGAATGAGCGTTCCGTCCGCTCCTGTCCGAGATAGCGGCTGATGGTTTGTTTCAGGTCTCCGACCGTCACCTTGGTCTTCCAGCGCCGGCCCGATGTGGTCAGCCGCTGGCTTTCCGGAATGAACATCGCCGCCTGTATCCGCTCGATGGATTTTGGCCTGCGTGACAGCGAGCCGATCACGTAGAACAGGCAATTGACGGTCAGGCTCAGAACCACCGCGTTGAACAGCGGATCAGCTGACGGCCCGGTAAAGGCATAGGTGCCGGGAATGATGAAATCCAGGATAGCTGCCGCCACATGGCTGTTGTCCGGCCCGCCCAGGCTCGGCACCATCAGGATATAGGCCCAGATCGCAATTCCGCTGGAGAGCCCGGCGATGGCGCCACGCGCGTTGGCCTGCCGCCAGAACAGTCCTCCGAAAAAGGCCGGCGCCAGTTGCGCGATCGCTGCAAACGACAACAGCCCGATGGAAGCCAGCCCGGCATTGATGTCGGCTGCGCGGTAGTAGGCGAAACCCAGCAGCAGGATGCCGATGATCGCGGTGCGCCGGATGATCAGGATCAGGCCTGAAAAATCGCCGCTCTGGCCGCGGCGGTCGCGCCGCCTCAGAACCACCGGAACGATGATGTCGTTGGAGACCATGATGGCCACGGCAACGGACGCGACGATCACCATCGCCGTGGCCGCCGAAAAGCCCCCGATAAAGGTCAGAAGCGTGACGACGGGCATGTCGTTGGCCATTGGCAAGGCCAGCACGAAAAGGTCGCTGGAGGCGCCGGATCCGAACTGCAGCACCCCGGCAATGGCCACCGGCAGCACGAAAATGTTGATGGCGACGAGATAAAACGGCAGCAGCCATCCGGCCAGCCGCAGTTCTCCCAGCGTCCGGTTCTCGACCACGGCAACATGAAACTGCCGCGGCAGCAGGATGATGGCGAACGCCGACAACACGATCAGCAGCGCCCAGCGCAGCAACGGTGTCTCATGCGTCATTGCCGTCATCACCTCGGCATTGGCGGTGGCGGCCTGCAACAGGTCCCAGGGGCCGTCAAACATCACGAACATCACCGTCAGTCCGATCAGCGAGAACGCCAGCAGCTTGACAAGAGATTCCATCGCAATGGCCAGGATCAGGCCATCCTGGTGTTCGGTCGCATCGGTATGCCGGGTGCCGAAAATGGCCGCAAACGCCGCAAGCACCAGCGTGACGAAGAACGAAATGTCGGACAGGAAGAAGGTTTCCGTCACCCGGTTCAACTGCTCGACATCGACCATCACCGCGACCGATGAGGACACCGCCTTGAGCTGCAGTGCGATGTAAGGGATCGTGCCGATCACGGCGATCAGCGCAACCAGGGCTGCTACCAGCGGGTTCTTGCCGTAGCGCGCCGCCATGAAGTCGGCAATCGAGGTGAGCTTTTCAGCCTTGGCCAGGGTGACGATCCGCTTGAGGATCGGCATCCCCAGCGTGAACATCAGGATCGGGCCGATGTAGATCGCGGTGAATTCGAGCCCGCGCGAAGCTGCCAGGCCGACACCGCCGAAATAGGTCCAGGAGGTGCAATAGATCGCCAGGCTGAGCGAATAGATGATCGGACGGCCGGCTGTCCGCTTGCGATGCTGACGCGCGGACCGGTCGCCATAGGTGGCGATCGCGAACAGCATCAGCAAATAGAATAGGGCCGATCCGAAAACCAGCCAGCCGGGCATCATGATCTGTCTCCTCCCCACGCCTCCGGAGCGCAAGCATAAGCCCAAAAAAATGCCAAACAAGGCAGCCTTTGGTTGAGCAACCGCTTGCTCAATGAACCGTGTATTCCGGAATTTTGCCAGTTTTTTACGCGCGTAACTGTGTTAGTAATGCCTAAACCGGTTTGACGGGGCGCGCGGGCCTTGCGGTTCATGTGAGAGGGACATCCGCGACCAACGGAGAGAATTGACATGTTGAATGAGTTCAAGGCGTTCATCGCCAAGGGCAACGTGATGGATCTTGCTGTCGGTGTGATCATCGGCGGTGCATTTGGTCTTATTGTTTCATCGCTGGTCGATGATATCATCATGCCGATCGTGGGCGCGATCTTTGGCGGAATTGATTTTTCCAATTTCTTCATCCCGCTTGCCGGCGGCGTGACGGCAACGACACTGGAAGCTGCCAGGGAGCAGGGCGCCGTGCTCGCTTACGGCAACTTCCTGACCGTGCTGATCAACTTCCTGATCCTGGCATGGATCATTTTCCTGATGGTCAAGGCGGTCAATTCCTTGCGCAAGCAAGAAGAAGTCGCCCCGGCCAAGCCTGCTGCCCCGCCGGCAGACATCGCGCTGCTCAGCGAGATCCGCGACCTGCTCAAGAAGTAAATCCCGGTCCACGCCGCTCGCCGCGACGAGGCGAGCTTGAGATGATGGACTTGAACCCGGCCCTGGTATTCGTACCGGGGCCTTTTGCTGTCAGGGCTACGCTTGCATCAGGAAAATCGATGGGTTGATAAGCTCTGAATGGATGCGATGGCCTGCGTAACCCGCTAAGAGAGGCAAACGGAGTTTGCCATGAACCAGTTCGAAAGCCTCAGCCGCCGCGCCATTCAGGCCCCTGAAAGCGGCATCGTCGCCGTGGTCAATCACGGCCGCCTCAAACCCGGCCTGATCCCGCTCTGGGCCGGCGAAGGCGACGAGAAAACCCCTGACTTTATTGCCCGGCCCGCGGCCGAAGCTCTGCTTGCCGGTGAAACCTTCTACACCTGGCAACGCGGCATCCCCGAACTCCGGCAGGCCCTGGCCGATTACCACGCCCGCCTGTTCGGCAAGCAACTCCCGCTCGATGCCTTCTGCGTTACCGGTTCGGGCATGCAGGCAATCAAGATCGCCATTGAAGCCGTCGTCAATCCGGGCGACGAGGTGGTCCAGCTGACGCCGGCCTGGCCCAATTTCGCCGCCGCGCTGGCCATGTCCGGCGGTATCTCCGTGGCGGCACCGCTGGATTACGCCGATGGCCGGTGGAGCCTCGATCCCGAGCGCCTGGCTGCCGCGATCACGCCGAAAACCCGTGCGATCTTCTTCAATTCTCCCTCCAACCCGACCGGCTGGACCGCCACGCCGGAAGATCTCGCCGCCGTGCTCGACCTGGCGCGCAAGCACGGCCTCTGGATCATCGCCGACGAGATCTACACCCAGTTTTACTATGCGGGCGGCCGCGCGCCGTCATTTCTCGACATCATGCAGGACGACGACCGTATCATCTTCGTCAACAGCTTCTCCAAGAACTGGTCGATGACCGGGTGGCGGGTCGGCTGGATCGTGGCGCCGCCCTCGATCATCCAGGTGCTGGAAAACAGCGTCCAGTACCAGACCTCGGGCGTGCCCCAGTTCATGCAGAAGGGGGCGCTGGCAGCGCTTGAGCATGGCGATCAATATGTCGGCGAGCAGATCGCCAAGGCAACCGCTGCGCGTGATCTGTTCTGCGATGCGCTGACCGGCACCAACCGGGTCGTCACCCAGAAGCCCGACGGCGCGTTCTATGCCTTTTTCCGCATTGACGGCATCACCGACACCAAAACGGCAGCAATCGACATCGTCGATCGTGCAAGCGTCGGCCTGGCTCCGGGCACTGCGTTCGGCAACGGCGGCGCAGAGTTCCTGCGCGCCTGTTTCCTGCGCCGTCTCGACCATGTCGAGGAAGCGGCGGGCCGGCTGGCGGATTACATCTCCTCTCTCTGACCCCGAACCGCACTGCTCCAGACCGGAACATCCGCGATTCACGGTTTCTTGAAACTTGAGGTTCATCCTGCGGTGGTGGAAGCACCATCGAGGGGTTGGCATGACGGTTCTGGTGACAGGCGGAGCAGGGTATATCGGCAGCCACATGGTCTGGGCACTGCTCGACGCCGGTGAGGACGTGGTCGTGGTCGACCGCCTGTCGACCGGCTTTGACTGGGCCGTGGCGCCCGAGGCGAAACTCATCCCTGCCGATGTGGCCGATACCGGTGCCATCACCGACATCATCCGTGACCACGGTATCGAGGCAATCATTCATTTCGCAGGCTCGATCTCGGTGCCGGACTCGATCGCCGATCCGCTGGGTTATTACCAGAACAACACCGCCAATTCCCTCGCTCTGGTCCGAGCCGCGATCGAAACCGGGGTTCGCAAACTGGTCTTTTCCTCCACTGCAGCGGTCTATGGCAGCCCGGAAGGCGATGGCCCGGTCGCGGAAACAACGCCCACCGTGCCGCAATCACCCTACGGCCGCTCAAAACTGATGACCGAGATGATGCTGGCCGATGCGGCGGCGGCCCACGACTTCCGCTATGCGGCCTTGCGCTACTTCAACGTCTCGGGCGCCGATCCGCTCGGACGGACCGGACAATCCACCCGCGGCGCCATCAACCTGATCAAGGTGGCGACGGAAGCGGCCATGGGCAAGCGTGACGGCATCGAGGTCTTCGGCACCGATTACCCGACCCGTGACGGCACCTGCATCCGCGATTTCATCCACGTGACCGATCTGGTCGCCGCTCATCTCGATGCGCTGACCTACCTGCGCTCAGGCGGCGAGAGCCTGGTCGCCAATTGCGGCTACGGCCGCGGTTACAGCGTCCGGGAAGTGCTCGATTCGGTCAGGCGCCTGAGCGGCCGCGATTTCGACATCCGCTTCGGTGCCCGGCGCGAGGGCGACATCGTCACCTCGGTGGCCGATTCGACCCGTGCCCGCACGCTGCTCGGCTGGCAGCCGCAGCATGACGATATCGATAAGATTGTCGGCAGCGCGCTGGCCTGGGAAGCAGCGCTTGCACGCAGCAACCATGTCATCGACGAGACAGAGCAGACACCCCGCCGCATCGTGCTCGACTGGACACCGCCGCATGACGACATGGAGGAGGTCGTCGGCAACGCGCTGGCTTTCGCGCCGGTCCTGGCGCGCCGCAGATACAACCGCTGAGGCCAGTCGCCGGATTGATCGCTATTTCGAGACCGGCTTCAGGCCGTCAAACACCGGCGCGCGCTTTTCGCCCTTGGCGATATAGGCTTCCTTGATGTCATCGGGGCGCAGCATCGCCGCGTTCCACACCGAAATGTAATCCAGCGTATCGGCGGTCGAGTGATCGCGGGAGTAATTCGCCATCGCCTTGCAGCCGGTGACCGCAAGCGGCGAGTGCGCGGCAATCTTGCGCGCAATTGCCATCACCCCTTCAAGCAGCGCTTCGGGGGTTTCGAACACCTCGTTGACCAGACCGATCTGCATCGCCTTTTCCGCCGGAAGCCGCTCGCCCGTATAGGCCATTTGCCGCGCCCAGCCTTCCGGGATCAGTTTCACCAGCCGCGGGAAGGTTCCCACGTCCGCGGTCATGCCGATGGCCGTTTCCTGCACTGCGAAGAACGCGTCGGCCGATGCGTAGCGGCAGTCGCACGCGGTGGCCAGATCCACACCGGCGCCGATCGCGCCACCCTGGATCGCGGCCAGCACCGGCTGGCGCGCCCGTTCAAGCGCGGAGAATGTCTCCTGCAGCGCCTTGATCTTGTAGCGAAAGGCCTCCGCCGAGACATGCGCATTGGCCGCATCGCCATCAAGCCCGCCGCTCATGAATACCGAGATATCCATGCCGGCGGTAAAGTGCTTGCCCTCGGACGAGATCACGATCACCCGCGCCTCTCCGTCATTGGAGATCTTGTCCACCGCCTGCGGCAGCTCGGCCCAGAACTCCGGTGTCATCGAATTGGCCTTGTCCGGCCGGTTGAAACGGATATGGGCGATATTGTCGGCAATCTCGACGGTGAAGCAGGCATAGTTCATGGCAGTCTCTCCCTTTGCCCTCCTTGTAGCTTCCGTTCCGGGTTTGAGAAACCGGGGGAGCGGGTAAATCTCCTCAACATTGTGCCCCGGCGCCCGCGTCCAATTGGCTGTAGGAAGCTTTAATAGGTGCGGATGCCTTCATTGTTTCAACAATCCGGCCTATAGCGGGATCAAGACCGGTCCACGGACAGGCAGAGCGAAACTGGAGTGAAGCACATGAACAAGATGACGTCGCCCGTGGATCCCGATGGCCTGATGGAGTTTTCGGTGGTCTTCACCGACCGCTCGCTCAACCACATGTCCAGCACGTTTCAGGGCGTCATGACCGATCTCTATGCCATGCTGCGCGATGTCTATCAGGCCGAGGCAGCGGTGATCGTGCCGGGCGGCGGAACCTTCGGCATGGAGGCCGTTGCCCGCCAGTTTGCCACCGACCAGAAGGTGATGGTCATCCGCAATGGCTGGTTTTCCTACCGCTGGACCCAGATCTTCGACATGGGCGGCATACCTTCGGAAACCACCGTCATCAAGGCCGGCCAGGTCGGCAACGAAACCACTTCGGCTTTTGCGCCGCAGCCGGTCGAGCTGGTCACCGCAAAAATTCGCGAGGAACGGCCCGGCGTCGTGTTCGCGCCGCATGTCGAGACTTCCTCAGGCGTCATTTTGCCCGATGATTACATCAAGGCCATTGCCGACGCCGCCCACGATGTCGGTGCCCTGTTCGTGCTCGATTGCATCGCCTCGGGCTGCATCTGGGTCGACATGAAGAAGACCGGCGTCGACGTTCTCATCTCCGCGCCCCAGAAAGGCTGGAGCGCCTCGCCGGCGGCCGGTCTCGTCATGCTCGGTGAGCGGGCGCTCGAGCGGCTCGGCGAGACCACCAGCTCGAGCTTCGCGGTCGATCTGCGCAAATGGCACGACATCATGCAGGCCTATGTCGCCGGCGGCCATGCCTATCACGCGACCATGCCCACGGATGCGCTGGTGGTGCTGCGCGACCGGATGATCGAAACCCGCGACTTCGGCTTCGAAAATGCCCGCAAGATGCAGTGGGAACTTGGCCGCAAGGTTCGCGCCCTGCTGGCCGCCAACGGCTTCAGGTCGGTCGCAGCCGATGGTTTCGAAGCGCCCGGCGTTGTCGTCAGCTACACCCGCGATCCCGATTTCCAGAACGGCAAGAAATTTGCGGGCGAGGGCATGCAGATTGCCGCCGGCGTTCCGCTGATGTGCGATGAACCCGCCGATTTCCGCACCTTCCGCATCGGCCTCTTCGGCCTTGACAAGCTCGGCGATGTCGACGGCACGGTGGCCAAGCTGGAAACGGTGCTGGACAAGCTCGCGGAAGGCTAGGCCAGGCCGCGATGCGGCGCGCCTGAGGGCAATGAGACATCGAAAAGGACAGAAGATCATGGCTGCGGTCAGACCGCGGGCATGATCAAGCCTGTGCACTCATGGACATGACGATGTCCGCATGTGGCAGCAGGACGAGCCTGACCGGAGGCCAGGCAAAGGCAGCGCCAGATAGTTTGCGATGGAAAAAATCTGGTGCTGCCGGAGAGATTCGAACTCTCGACCTCTCCCTTACCAAGGGAGTGCTCTACCCCTGAGCTACGGCAGCCCTTTGCTTCAGTTCTCGTTGGCGATCAGACGGGAGATTATCTCCGTCAGCCGCTGTCCCTGTCGCGTTCCCGATCAGATCGAGAGGCTGTAAACGACTGAAGCGGCCCGCTATTGCCACAGCTTGGACAGGAGTGCAAGCGCAAACGGGCGATTGGTGCGACAAGTTTCAAAAAGCTTGGAAATGGCCGGGCGGGAACCGTTCATATCGGCGCGTCGCGCGCGATCCGGGCCGGGCAAGGCCTCGCTTTCGCATCAGCTTGCGATCGAATCCACATCACGTTTTACGCAAATCAGCCGCCGTCGGTTGGGGCAGGCATGCGAAGTCCGACTCGGGTGCAAAAGCGCGAGTCGGCCCCCGAAGCGCGAGTCGATCACAGGATCTTCACCCGCGCACGCTTTTGCGCTATCGAATGCGCATCATGACCGACAAGACCGATCCAGAAACCGGGGCCACGCAACGCAAGGCCGAAGTCGAGCGCCAGGCCGCAAAGCGCGCCGAGCGCAGCGCCGCACAGTTGCGTGCCAATCTGCAGCGCCGCAAGGCCCAGGTCCGCGCCCGCCGCGAAGGCCAGGCCGACGAAACCGAAGGACTGCCCGCATCCACCGGCCGCGGGGGAGCACGGGAAGGCGGCGACGCCGATTAACCGCGAAGCCGGTCCTTGTGTTGCCGCATTCCCGTTGATGGTCTAAACAGCGCACCAGATATTTTTCAGGGCTTCGCCGCCGGGGCACCGGCGCAACCCGAAACCTCAAGAGGACAGCATGGATCGCATCAGGATCGTTGGCGGGAATCCGCTCAATGGCGTCATTCCGATTTCCGGCGCGAAGAATGCGGCCCTGCCGCTGATGATCGCCTCGCTGCTTACCGATGATACGCTGACGCTGGAAAACCTCCCGCATCTCGCCGATGTCGAGCAGTTGCAGCGCATCCTGGGCAATCACGGCGTCGATATCGCCGTGGTCGGCCGCCGCGAGCGCCAGGATACCGCCTATGCCCGCACCGTGCATTTCACGGCCCGCACCATTGTCGACACCACCGCGCCCTATGAGCTTGTCTCCAAGATGCGCGCCAGCTTCTGGGTTATCGGCCCGCTTCTGGCCCGCATGGGCGAAGCCAAGGTGTCGCTGCCCGGTGGGTGTGCCATCGGCACCCGCCCGGTCGACCTGTTCATCGACGGGCTGCGGCATCTCGGCGCCGAGATCGAGATCGAAAACGGCTATGTCGATGCCCGTGCCCCCAAGGGCCTGATCGGCGGACGCTACGTGTTCCCGAAAGTCTCCGTCGGCGCCACCCACGTGATGTTGATGGCAGCGACCCTGGCCAAGGGCCAGACGGTGATCGAAAACGCCGCGCGCGAGCCCGAAGTGGTCGATCTGGCCAACTGCCTGATCGCCATGGGCGCGAAGATTTCCGGCGCCGGTACTGCGACCATCACCATTGACGGTGTTGCCTCGCTGTCGGGCGCCCGCCACCGGGTTCTGCCCGACCGCATCGAGACCGGAACCTACGCCATGGCCGTGGCCATGACCGGCGGCGACGTGCTGCTCGAAAACACCTCCGAAGCGCTCCTGGAGAGTGCGCTTCTGGCGCTGCGCCGCTCGGGCACCGAGGTCACGCCCGAAGCCGGCGGCATCCGCATTCGCCGCAATGGCGGCGATATTCTGCCGGTTGACGTCACCACGGACCCGTTCCCGGGCTTCCCGACCGACCTGCAGGCGCAGTTCATGGGATTGATGACCCGCGCCAACGGCATCTCGCACATTACCGAGACGATCTTCGAAAACCGCTTCATGCATGTTCAGGAACTGGCCCGTCTCGGCGCCAAGATCTCGCTCTCGGGCCAGACCGCGACGGTGACCGGTGTGCCGGTGCTGCGCGGCGCGCCGGTGATGGCGACGGATCTGCGGGCTTCGGTGTCGCTGGTGATCGCAGGTCTTGCCGCAGAAGGCGAGACCGTGGTCAACCGCGTCTACCATCTCGATCGCGGCTTTGAACGGCTCGAAGAGAAGCTCACCAACTGCGGTGCCGTCGTCGAACGCATCAGCGGGTAAGCCGGAACGGCGGCAGGACCGGACTGGCATCCACCACCTTCTGCGCATTGCGCTTTGCCCTGGTCGCACCTACTTTGCAGTGCAGCACTCGCCTTGCGGCGGGTGAGGCCCTGAATGAAAGTATCTCGAGGATCTTATGGACAGTCTGAAACTGATAGCGCTTGACGATGCTGACCTGGCCGTGATTTCCGCCTGCCTGCAGGATGCCGTCTTCAAGACCGGCGACACCGCCTTTCTGGGCAAGGATGGCGCCTTTACGCTTGAGGCCAACCGCTTTGTCTGGGAAGAAGGCAAGAGCAAGAAGACCTTCGAGCGTCGTCGGGCGCTGCTCGCGGTGAAACAGGTTCGCGCGGTCCGGTCGCGCGGTGTCGATCTGAAGGATACCGACGCTGTGCACTCGCTGCTGGCCTTGCGTTTTCTCCCCGGTGAGGAGGCGCCTGCCGGCACGGTCGAACTGGTTTTGTCCGGTGGCGCGGTGATCCATCTGGATGTCGCCTGCATAGAAGTACAGCTTGCCGATGTTGGCGGCGGCTGGGAAACCAAATTCAAGCCGCGCCATCCGCTGGGCGGCTGATCTGAAAGACATGACATGGGGGCAGGGCATTGGTACTGAGGCTTGATTACCGGCAGGCGGATTTTGAAAGCCGGTTCGCTGCGTTTCTGACCACCAAACGTGAGGTTTCGGTGGATGTCGAGGCCGATGTCCGGACCATCATTGCCGAGATCCGCGGCCGCGGCGACGAGGCCCTGCACGACTACAGCCAGCGCTTTGACCGGATCGACACCCGCACGCTCGGCCTCGCCGTAACCGCTGACGAGATCGAGGCGGCCTACCAGGCTGCCGATCCCGAGATCATTTCCGCGCTTGAATTCGCCCATGACCGGATTTTCAGTCACCACAGCCGGCAGATGCCGAAGGACGATCACTATGTCGACGCGCTGGGCGTGGAGCTCGGCTCGCGCTGGACCGCGATCGAAGCCGTCGGGCTTTATGTTCCCGGCGGCACGGCGAGCTATCCAAGTTCGGTGCTGATGAACGCGGTGCCCGCCAAGGTGGCAGGCGTCGAGCGCATCGTCATGGTGGTGCCGGCCCGCGACGGCGTGCTCAACCCGGTGGTGCTGGCCGCAGCGCGTATTGCCGGCGTCAGCGAGATCTACCGGGTCGGCGGCGCCCAGGCGATTGCAGCTCTTGCCTATGGCACCGAAACCATCCGCCCGGTAGCCAAGATCATGGGCCCCGGCAATGCCTGGGTGGCCGCCGCCAAGCGCCAGGTCTTCGGCACCGTCGGCATCGACATGATCGCCGGGCCGTCCGAAGTGCTGGTGATGGCTGATCCCGACAACAATCCCGACTGGATTGCGGCCGACCTGCTGGCCCAGGCCGAGCATGATGTCGGCGCGCAATCGATCCTGATCACCCGCGACGAGGCTTTCGGAGAGGCGGTGATCGAAGCGGTGGAGCGGCAATTGTCGACGCTTGGCCGCAGCGACACGGCGCGCAGGAGCTGGGCCGATTTCGGCGCCGTCATTCTGGTGCCTGACTGGGAAGCGGCGCTGCCGTTGGCCAACCGCATTGCCGCCGAGCATCTCGAGATCGCCACCGATGACGCCGAGGCGCTCGCCGCCAAGGTCCGCAATGCCGGCGCGATTTTCATCGGCCGCCACACGCCCGAAGTCATCGGCGACTATGTCGGCGGCTCCAACCACGTCTTGCCGACAGCGCGCTCGGCGCGGTTCTCTTCGGGGCTTTCGGTTCTCGATTATGTCAAGCGCACCTCTGTTCTCAAGCTTGGTTCTGAGCAGTTGCAGTCGCTCGGCCCTGCTGCCATAACACTGGCGCAGGCCGAGGGGCTTGATGCCCATGCGCGCTCGGTCTCTATCAGGATGAACCAGCGTGGCGAAGGGCCGGATGGGGGCCGGTAACACAAATGACAGCGGCGGACACTCAACGGCTGTGTGATGTTGTGCTCGATGAAACCATCGGCCGCGCAACCCCTGATGTCGAGCATGAACGCGCCGTCGCCATTTTTGACCTGATCGAGGAAAACAGTTTTGAGCCGGTCGGTCACGACAAGGGCCCCTACAAGCTCAAGCTCTCGCTGATCGAATCCAAATTGGTGTTTTCGATTGCCACCCAGGCCGACGAGCCGATCACCACGCATATCCTGTCGCTGACGCCGTTTCGGCGCATCGTCAAGGACTACTTCATGATCTGCGAAAGCTATTACGAGGCGATCCGGTCTTCGACGCCAAGCCAGATCGAGGCGATCGACATGGGCCGGCGCGGGATACACAATGAAGGCTCGCAGACGCTGATGGACCGGCTGGACGGCAAGATCAAGATGGATTTTGACACCGCCAGGCGGCTGTTCACGCTGGTCTGCGTGCTGCACTGGCGCGGATAGAGCCCGCCATGGCGGACGATATCGAACCAAAGCCCGCCGATGCCACGCCCGGTTCGGTGCTGTTCGTCTGCGGGATGAACGCGATCCGCTCGCCGATGGCCGAGGCCATTGCCCGATCAGTACTGCCGCAGGGCACCTATGTGGCTTCTGCCGGTGTCCGTCCTGGCGAGCGCGATCCCTTCGTCGATGTGGTTCTGAGCGAGATCGGGCTTGATCTGGGGGACCGGCAGCCGCAGACTCTCGACGAACTCGAGGACGATTATTTTGACGTCATTGTCACCCTGGCGCCGGAAGCGCACCACCGGGCGCTGGAGCTAACCCGCGGCAATGCCGTTGAGGTGATCTACTGGCCAACGCCGGATCCGACGGTGGCGACGGGAACCCGCGAACGCATTCTCGATGCTTATCGTGAGGTGCGCGACATGCTCAAACAGCGCATCAGCTCGGGCAGGGGCTGGTCCCGGGCGCCTTCGGCGGTATGAATCAATTCGGTTCACAAAGCGCTCGTCTTTGTGTAGGTTCCGGCCAAATTTCAGGCCTGCGCATCATGCGCCGCCTTTTTGTAAGAGAAAGACAGACACTGAATGGCGAAAGAAGAAGTTCTAGAATTTCCTGGCGTGGTCACCGAATTGCTGCCGAATGCAACGTTCCGGGTGAAGCTCGAAAACGAGCATGAGATCATTGCGCACACCGCGGGCCGCATGCGCAAGAACCGCATCCGCGTGCTTGCCGGCGACAAGGTGCTGGTCGAGATGACACCCTACGACCTGACCAAGGGCCGCATCACCTATCGCTTCAAGTAAGCGCCGGGTGTGACGCCGCATGGCACGCTCGCAAAAACTGATTCTCGCTTCCGGTTCCCCGCGCAGGCTTGAGCTGCTCGATCAGGCGGGCATTGCCCCTGACCGGCTGATGCCAATGGATCTCGACGAGACGCCGCAACGCTCCGAGCATCCGCGCTCGCTCGCTCGACGGCTGTCGCGAGAGAAGGCGGAAGCGGCGCTGTCGGAAACGCGGAATGATCCGTCCTGGAAGGGCGCCCATATTCTGGCCGCCGACACGGTGGTGTCCGTGGGACGCCGCATTCTGCCCAAGGCGGAGCAGATCGACGAGGCATCCAACGCGCTCTACCTGCTCTCGGGCCGCAATCATCGTGTGTTTACCGGTATCTGCCTGGTCACGCCCGATCACACCATCCGCCAGAAGATCGTCGAGACCAGGGTCCGCTTCAAGCGCTTGTCCAATGTCGAGATCGAGAGCTACCTGGCATCGGGTGAATGGCGCGGCAAGGCCGGCGGCTACGCCATCCAGGGCCTGGCCGGAACCTTCGTGGTCAAGCTCGTCGGCTCCTACACCAATGTCGTCGGCCTGCCGCTCTACGAGACGGTCAGCCTGCTGACCGGTGAAGGCTATGATGTTCATTACAAGTGGCTTGAGGGCTGATCAAATGACGGATGGCAAGGTAACCCCTTTGCGAAAGGCGCAGCCGTGTCCCGAATGCGGCCGCTCCTCGGCGCGCGACAGCTATCCTTTCTGCTCCGAACGCTGCCGTTCGATCGATCTCAATCGCTGGCTGGTCGGCGGCTATGCCATTCCGGTCACCGAAGTCGAAGACAATCAGGACGATGATTTCGACGACCGCGGCTGATGCATGTTCTACAGCGACCTTTGCGCATCCGATTGAATGCGCGGCGCTGTAGGCTTTTCCGCTGTTTTTTCCCCGAACCGAAAAAACAGCAAAAAGGGTGCTGGACAGTGCCTTTCAAGATGGTATAACGCGCTCGCTTTCGGTGTTGGAGAAGCCCTTCACCGGCAAGCTTCTGGTCCCGCCCTTGGCGGCTTCGGACCGGATGCCCGGATAGCTCAGTTGGTAGAGCAGCGGATTGAAAATCCGCGTGTCGGTGGTTCAAATCCGCCTCCGGGCACCATTCACTTCCTTGATTTTGTCGGCACCTGGATGCCCTTTGGTGTTGATTTCCGAAGGCATGAAGTATGATCGAGGGGCAATGTGCTTTTTGTGCTCCTCAGGTCTGCGAAGCGGCCTGGCTGAAAAAGTGCCGGGATGGCTTATCAACTCACTGGCCATGATCCTGCCTACGATCCCGGCTTTCTTTCCGATTGTCGTGGCCAGTGGCTTTGATCCGGTCTGGTTCGGCGTGGTCGTTGTGCTGGTTGCCGGCACGGGAACGATAACGCCCCCCATCGGCATCGATGTCTAGGTAACCAAGGAAATCGCGGGCGAGGTACGAGTGTCGACGATTTCCCGCGGCGTCACACCGTTCCCGGTTCTGGAACTGGTGCTGACCGTGATGGTCATCTTTATCGCCCGGATCGTGTTCTGGCTCCCCGGGTTGGTGCGCTAACTCCAGTCTCGAGAGGGCTGCTGGATGGGACGGTTTGAAATCAGACGCCCAATCTATCCACTGAGGATCGGGGTCCAGCTCAGCGGGGTAAAAACAATCGGATTCTACCGAGTTGGACGGATTTGTGCCGTGCCAGCTTCTCCCTCGAAGCCCAATGCCGAGGACTTGAGCCTCAGATGGTGAAATACAGCTTGTTGAAGATAAATCGGGACGCGAACATTTTCTGAAAAAAGGCTGTTGACTCTTTGTGAGGGTGGCCCCTATAAACCGCTCACACAACGAGGGCGGCGCGCCGCTGGCGCCAACGAGTTCGCCCTCAAGTTGGTTGAGAAGACCAAGGAATTGGTTTTCGGAATGGCCCAAAGCAAGTTGCTGAGACGCCAATGATTTCAAGCAATTGAGATCAGTTTTTTGACAATTGAATATTGAAGAAAGAGAAACGTGG
>TARA_R110002012_G_scaffold321684_1_pt1 | contig 120956 bp, 102 predicted proteins | sample TARA_R110002012 | Tara Oceans TARA_R110002012 (sample SAMEA4396515) | marine metagenome | biome: Westerlies Biome; feature: [DCM] deep chlorophyll maximum layer (ENVO:01000326); material: water (ENVO:00002006), including particulate matter (ENVO:01000060) such as... | depth 40 m
CCAGGTTCCTCCACTTTTTAGATCTTTTCCTGCATAAAAGCCAGATTCCCACTGACTCATAGGTAGTGAAGGGCGATCAAAAAATTCGTCACGGTTAGTGCTGATGATTAAAGGATACTGTTGATGAGTTTTCCAGGAAAAAGCTACGAGACACATAGGCTAAAATAAAGAAAAGGCCGGAATTTCCGGCCTTTAGGTGATTAACTAACTTTCGATTCCTCCAGACTAGGATAATCCGTGTATCCCTTTTCACCAGGTGTATAGAAAGTATCTTTATCAGGACTTGCTAGCTCTGCTCCTTGTTCAAAGCGCTCTACCAAGTCAGGATTGGAAATATATAATGTTCCGTAAGCAACAGCATCCGCATCACCTGCTTCGATTACTTTGTTACCTTTTTCTTGATCGAAGCCAGCATTGATAACGAGCGTTCCTTTATATAACGGTCTAAAGTGCTTAGCAATATGACTTACCAGAAATGGAATTTCAGAAACGTCTGTAAATGGCTCGGAAAGGTGTAAGTACGCTAAATCGTAGTCATTCAATTTCTTGACGATATATTCAAAAGTCGGAATTGTTTCCTCATCCGCTTCCATGCCAAAAACACCATTAAGTGAAGGGTTTAGCCTCAAGCCGATTTTTTGCTCAGGCATCACTTCTTTAAGTGCATCTATAATTTCAAACAGTATTTTAGCTCTGTTCTCAATTGATCCTCCATATTCATCTCTTCTCACATTGCTGGTCGCATTAAAAAATTGGTGAAGAAGATAGCCATTGGAACTGTGGATTTCGATTCCATCAAAACCTGCCTCCATAGCATTTTTACCTGCATTTTTGAAGTCCTCAACTGTTTGTTTGATTTCCGCCCGAGTCATTTCTTTTGGGGTCACAGTTTCCTTGAATCCTTCCGGCGTATAGGATTTTTCATTTGGGTTAATAGCAGAAGGCGCCAGAGGTAATTCGCCATTATGAAAATCAGGATGTGAAATTCTGCCAACATGCCAAATTTGGATGAAAATTTTACCACCCTTTTCATGTACAGCTTTTGTTACGCCTTTCCAGCCTTCTACTTGCACATCGGAGTAAATGCCCGGAGTATTAATATAACCTACTCCTTCTTTGGAAACTTGCGAGCCCTCGGTTATGATCAGTCCAGCTGATGCACGTTGGGAATAATATTTTTCATGTATTTCAAAAGGCTTGTTTGCTGGATTATCAGCACGGCTTCGGGTCATAGGAGCCATCCAAACTCTATTCTTTAATTCTAATCCTCCGGGTAATGTGATTGGTTTAAGAAGTGGTTGATCGTTGTTCATGGTATCGTTGGTTATGTGATTAAAAATTCAATGTCTATACAACTAATTTGGCAATGGGAAAGTTCAAAGAAAGATCCTTCCGGATGCATGTTAATAGAAAGAACTATTTCTAATCCTACAAAACCTCTCCAAAGATGAAAATCGGGCCATTTTGCCTGCATTCACTTTAAAATAAATTGATTGAATTTGTGTTAAATCTTATCGGTGAGGAGAGTGATAATAAAATAACTAGTTTAAAAACAGGCGATTAACAATTTTTAATACGATTATTTTCGTAGACATTTGTACTTACGATTCTCTTCGTATATCTTTGGTACGAAAGTCATCGTATAATCCACATGAGCAAACCAACAGAGTCAGAATTAGAAATACTTTCCCTATTGTGGGAAATGAAGGAATCCAGTGTTCGCCAGATCCATGAGCGATTGGCTGAGACAAAGGACACCGGATATACGACCACATTAAAGACGATGCAAAATATGCACGCTAAAGGAATGGTCAACCGAAATGAGGAACAACGAACCCATGTATATAGTCCTGTTACTAATCAAAAAGAGACACAAAAATCTCTTTTAAAAAATTTGGTCACCACAGCTTTTGGTGGCTCTGCGCAGAAATTGGTACTTCAAGCTTTGGGCGAAGAAAACCCATCAAAGGAGGAATTGGATGAGATTAGGGCATTTTTGGACAAATTAGAAAATAAGAAATAATGAATCTTTTAAACGACTGGGTTTCGGAAAGTTTATTATATGCTATGGGCTGGACACTCGTCCATTCGCTATGGCAATTAGTATTAATAGGTGCTGCATTATGGTTATCACTGAAAGTATTCCATAAAAGTAACCCACGCCTTAAATACAATCTTGCCTTGGGTGGATTAGGGTTAAGTCTGCTATTTGCATTAGCCACCTTCGTTTATGAGCTCTCAAACTTCAGTCCCACACCTTTGCTAGACCGGGTTGTTTTTGAAGGAATGATTTTTAGTGAAGTTCAGGCATCATCAACTGTTGGGGTGGAGGGCATGATCAAAATGCTGATCAATTGGATAGAAGTCCAGCTACCGCTCTTAGTCAATTTCTGGTTTGTGGGTGCTCTACTGTTTCTTTTCCGACTATTTAACAGTCTTTCGGAAGTCAGAACACTTCGTAAAACCTCTTCAGATCCTCAGGATTTTCAGCTAGAAAAGATGCTATATCGCTTAATGGGTAAAATGAATGTTTCTAAAAATGTAGAAATACGCTTGACTGCCTATGGAGTTTCACCTATCACCTTTGGCTACCTCAAACCTATTATACTTATCCCTGCAGGACTAATTTTTCAGCTAACACCAGTACAATTAGAAGCAATTATTGCTCATGAATTGGCACATGTGAAGCGGAACGATTACCTCATAAATCTCTTTCAGTCTGCATTGGAAGTAATATTCTTCTATCATCCGTGTTATTGGTGGATGAACCAGACGGTGAAAGAGCTAAGAGAAAATGCCGCTGATGATTTTGCTGTGCAGGTGGGCATAGCGCCAAAAGAACTTGCCTACAGTCTGGCGGAAGTATTGAATTTTGCGAGGCAAAATCCTCCTGAGCTTGCCCTTGCAGCCGGTAAAAGAAGAAATCCAACCCTTCAAAGAATCAAAAGAATTCTGGGCCACCCAGCTCAGACATATCCTCAAAACCCTATTATTTCTATCCCTATGCTACTAACACTCTTATTAAGCGCTGGTCTAATGGCTACAGCGCAGCAGGATGTCTCTGTCTCTGTTGAGAAAATTTCTCCTGCCACTGTTGATGTACACTCCGGATTGCAGGCAATTGCTGATGTCGAGAAAAACATCAATTTCAACGCAAATGTTAATTCAAACATTAACCTCTCCGTGGATACCGTTGTGGACAATGAAGTTAAAAAAGTGGTGATCACTGACGGCAATCCAGTTTATGTAAATGCAAATAATGAAGTCATTCAATATAAGTATGCAAAGCCATTACATATTCAGATAAAGGGGGACACGATCATCACCAAAGGTGATACTGTCATCATGAAAAGTAACAAAAAAGGCTCTTTTGTTTACAGTCATAATGGCGAAACGCTTGTCCTTGAAAATATGCCGGAATTAGTACTTTCACCCATGCCGCCTTTTCCGGCCGAGACAATGGCTCCTGTGATGGATTTTGCATTGGCGCCCGTACCTCCAATGGAATTCGAAATGGCACCCATGATGGATTTTGACATGGGTGAAATGCCCGCTATGGATTTTGATATGGGAACTATGCCCTCCATGGATTTCATGATTTCACCTCCTGTATTCGATTTTGGCCCTAATTCTTTTTCTCCTAAAGACACCGTGAATATGTCTAAAGCGGAGAAGGATAAATGGGTGCAAGAAATGAAGAAACGTACCGAAGAGATTGAAATGAAAATGGAGGAATGGGAAAGTTCCATGCAGCCAAAGTTTCAGGAGTATCAGAAGAAAATAGCTGAATGGCAGAAGACCTATGAACCAAAAATGGAGGCCTACGAAAAGAAAATGGAAGAGTGGCAGAAAGCTTACGAGCCCAAAATGAAGGAGTTTGAGAAAAAAATGGAGGAGTGGCAGAAGGCAAATGAGCCGAAGATGAAGGAATTCGAAGCCAAAATGAAAGCATGGCAAGATTCCAATGAGCCGAAGATGGAAGACTACGAAGCCAAGATGAAAGCTTGGGAAAAGGAGATGCAGCCAAAGATGGAAGAATACCAGCGTAAAATGGAAGTTTGGCAAAAGGAGAATGCTGGCAAAATCGAGGAATTCCAGAAAAAACTTGAGCAGGAATTAAAGAAAAAAGACGATAATAAATAGAGTTGTCGTTCTTCTAAATATTGTACCTGAAAAGGTAATTGTGTGTTGATGCTTTAAAAAAGACCTGCCCGATGGACAGGTCTTTTTTCTTGCATTCGGATCAAATCGTTTCTTGGAATTTATGTTGGTATAAGGGCTTTTAAGTCATCGAGGGTATTTGCATCCATGATCTTTTTATCTTTTCTCCACCTTAAAATCCTTGGAAATCTGACTGCTACACCACTTTTATGGCGGTTGGAAAAAGCTATTCCTTCAAAAGCCAACTCAAATACAAGTGTTGGTTCTACACTTCGGACTGGTCCAAATCGCTCCAGTGTTGTACGTTTAATAATATTATCTACCTGGGCAAATTCTTTATCGGTAAGTCCAGAATAGGCTTTGGCAAAGGTGACCAACTCACTTTCTCCCGATTCATCGGTCTGCCAAAGCGCAAAAGTGTAGTCGGTAAATAGATTTGTTCTTCTTCCGTGACCACGCATAGCATAGGTTAATACTGCATCTATAGTCAATGGATCTGTTTTCCACTTCCACCAATCTCCTTTTTTGCGTCCCACTTGGTATATGGCGTCTTTCTTTTTGAGCATCAAGCCTTCGCTTCTTTTATCTCTTGATAGAGATCGCTCAACGATCACTTCATTCCAGGAATTAAATTGCATTTGTTCTGAGATATGCAACGCTCGATGCTCAACAGATAGGGCCAATGCTTCCAGCAATGCTCTCCGCTGCTGGTAAGTTAAGTTTCTGATGTCTTTACCATTATGCTCCAGCAAGTCATATGCTTTAAAAACCACGGGGACTTTGGCTAATATACTTTTGCTGACGTTTTTTCTGCCTATTCGGGTTTGTAGGTCATTGAACAATCCTATTTGCCCATCAATAAAAGGTAAGATTTCACCATCGATGACGGTTCCTGAAGGAAGGAAATTTACCAAGTCCGAGATTTCGGGGTATTTATCAGTAACGAGTTCCTCCCCTCTGGACCAGATAAAAATTTCTCCTTTTCGACAGATAACCTGCCCGCGAATGCCGTCCCATTTATGCTCGGCAACCCATTCGGTTACGGACCCTAGCTCTTCAAGCTCATTTTCCAAGGCGTATGCCAGGAAAAAGGGATAAGGTTTGGACACATATGCTTGTTCATTTCTTCCGAATACCAATTCATCAAAGGAGGTGTTTTGGGTATTCCAATCTCCCATCAAGCGATAGGCAAGTTCGTCTTGAGGCACCGCTGTCACTTGGGATAGTGCTTTGGTCATCAGCTTTTGGCTGATACCGATCCGGAAAGATCCTGTTAGTAGTTTGGTAAATACAAATCTCGAGTAATAGTCAAGTTGCATCCACATGTGTTGCACATATTCTTTCTTTTCAAGATCTGTTTTTGCCTTTAAGATTACTAGCTCGTCGAGGATAGTACTCAGAGACTTTTCACTTTTATGTATGTCATTAGGAACCACGAGAGCTATTGCCTCTGCGAGGTCGCCTACTATATGGTAACTTTCTTCAAATAGCCAAAGTGGAATTTCTGCCAACTCTGCAGCATATACGCGAAGTAAGGTGGTGTTTACTGGACGAGGGGGCCGTCTATGAGAGAGTATTGCCATAGTCCAAAGCTTGTCCTGCTCACTTGCCTCGGAGAAGTAGGAAGACAATGCCGCCACTTTTTGGTTTGTTTTGGTAGTGGAATCCAGCTTCTCTATAAGTCTTGCAAATTCCTTCATACCGCTATGTCTTTTTCCACCAAATTTGTTTCCTCTTTTTCACCTTCAAAATCAGTGTTTTCTATACTTGCATCATATCCAATCTCCCGAAGGTATCTGCTGAAAATATCGGTGTAACCATGCGTGCAGATTACCCGGGTTGCTTCGCTTGCTTTGATACTTTGCAATAGTCCTTGCCAATCACAATGGTCTGAAAGGACAAATCCTTTATCGGTAGCCCTACGTGATCTTGCTCCACGAAATGCCATCCAGCCACTGCACGTTCCTGTTTCATAAGGAACCATTTTCCGCATCCAAGGTGATCCATGGGCACTTGGAGGAGCTACTACTATATTTCCGCGAATGTCCTTTCCTGTGGTTTCTCTTGTAATCAAAGTAGTTGGAGGCATTTCGAATTGGGGTCTGAGGACTTCTGTCATGTTCTCCACAGCTCCGTGAGTGAAGATTTCCCCTATTGAAGTATCGAGGTATTTCAGAATGCGCTGTGCTTTGCCCAGCGTATAGCCAAACAGCACAGAAGTCTTCCCTTCTTCTCTATTACTTTGCCACCAGCCATTGATTTCTTCAAATACGGATGATTGGGATTTCCACTTGAATGCAGGTAGTCCGAATGTGCATTCTGTGATCATCGTATGGCATTTAATTGATTCATAGGGTGTGCTTACACCGTCATCTTCGGTTTTATAATCTCCGGTAAATACCCACACTTCACCTTTATATTCTACACGAACTTGAGATGATCCGATGATGTGTCCTGCGGGATGTAGACTAAACTTTACCCCATTGATGAGAAAAGGTTCATCCCAGCCAACGCCCTGAACATTTATATCTCCCAGCCTGTGACGTATTATAGGGATATTACTATGATGTGTCAGGTATTTCTTATGTCCATATCGAGCATGGTCTGAGTGTCCATGTGTAATAATAGCACGATTGACCGGTTTCCATGGATCTAAATAGATCTTGGCTCTAGGGCAGTAAATTCCCTGGGAATTAAAAATTAAAAGATCGGAAGCAGGCATTCAAAAGTTATTTATGGTTTAAAACTGTAGAATGCAAGTTTTGTTCCCAGCATACTTCCTGTGGCTTAGTATAGCTCCATCAGTACAATGGTATGGATCTTTTACACAATAACTGATTATTAAATAAAAGGCAGCATAAACTTGGTATAATCAAAAAATTTAATGGATTAATTATCCTCATTTTCTGAATTGGATTCCCCAAAGTGGTTTTAATTTTAGTTTATAAATGTTGTATTTCTACTTAAAAGGGGGCATTTAGGCTTACAGAAGTTGCTTTCAGGTATTTTCCCAATGTGGCACAAATAATGAACTAATTAGAATACAATTAATGAAAACTATAACCACTTAAACGTAATAATTATGAGCGCATTTGAAGATAAAGTAAAAGGAAACTGGAACGAGATCAAAGGTAAGTTGAAGCAACAATACGGTGATCTTACTGACGATGATCTTACTTACGATGAAGGAAAAGCTGATGAGCTTCTTGGTAAAATCCAGAAGAAGACGGGCAAATCCAAAGAAGATGTAAAGTCATTCATTGACAATCTATAATCACATAATTTGTGAAATCGAAGCGCTCTCTAAAAAGGAGCGCTTTTTTTATGCTCCAGAATTTGTGGTAATGGATAAAAAACCTCAAAATAATTTTATACACCTATCGTATTTTGCCATTGGAAAAACTAAAGTCAATTCTTAGAATTCTTCCAAGTGTTACATTTTTTAAATTTTCCGAAATGTGGTTTTTTTCCTCACATCGAAACCTCATTTGAATAAAACAGGGGAATTCCCCCCATTTAAAAATTGAAAGAAAGCACTGAAATTTTTTTTATTTCTTTCCAACCTATTAAAAACCCTCACTAGACGCAGAAATGGCCTTTTTGAAGGCAGATCTAACCTCTTTCTAATCAATACAATACCCCTGAAAAAAACCTCGTTTTTTTTAATTATTAATTGGGATGGAACAAAGAATTACCTACTTTTAAGTGAAAGTGGGAATTTGTGGAGCAAAGTGGTAGAAAGTGGAGAGCATTTTGTTACTTTTGTCTTTACTACACACGCATCATTTTAAAGAGTTCAAGAATTTATGTTCAACAGTCAATACGATTGCAAGCTAGATCCCAAAGGGCGTCTGGTATTGCCGGCCAAGTTCAAGGCGGCAATTCCCGAGGCTAATGGGGGTACGCTTATGCTTCGTATGGCTGAAGATAGATGTTTGGCTCTATATCCTATGGTGGAGTACAAGAAACTTGAGAATAAAATCAAGGCTCTTTCCATACATAATCCTGAGCAGCGCTTACTGCAGCGGTCCTTTTTTAATTCTGTAGTGGACGTGGAATTGGATAGCTCGGGGCGCTTGTTGATACCCAAGGTTTATCAGTCCTATGCAGGTCTCGAGAAAGACGTGATCGTAGTGGGTAATGGCGGAAGAATAGAATTCTGGAATCAAGAAAACTATAGTAAGAATATCATTGTCGATCCGGCAGACATATCAAGTCTGATGGAAAAGCATCTCATATAATCTCATGACAGAGTCTATTTACCATATCCCAGTGATGCTAGCCGAATGCACTGAAGGCTTGTCTATTGATCCCAACGGGATTTATGTAGATGTGACTTTTGGTGGAGGAGGGCATTCCCGGGAGATTTTAAAGTATCTGGATAAAGGTCATTTATATGCTTTTGATCAGGATGTGGATGCTGAGGCTAATATTCCTTCAAGCGACAACTTTACTTTCATTGCTGCCAATTTCAGGGATTTAAAAAAATACCTAAGACTATATGGTGTGAAGAAAGTGGATGGTGTTCTGGCGGATCTTGGGATCTCATCACATCAGATAGATGAACCAAGTAGAGGCTTTTCTACCAGATTCAGCGGAGGCTTGGATATGCGGATGAATCAATCGGCTGAGGTTTCTGCCAAAGAAGTATTGAATTCATATGATGAAGGCAGATTGCATAAAATCCTTGGGATGTATGGTGAGGTGAAAAATGCAAAGACTTTGGCACAAGCCATCGTCTCCGAGAGAAACTCACAACCATTTGAGACTACCGAAGGATTTACCTCCTTTTTAAAAAGATACGCCCCGAAGGGCAAAGACTTTAAATACTATGCTCAGGTTTTTCAGGCTTTGAGAATAGAAGTGAATGATGAAATGGGTGCTTTGGAAGAGATGCTGCTGGAAGCAGTAGATATTCTAAAGCCAGAAGGGAGATTGGTGGTGATGAGCTATCATAGTTTGGAAGATCGGCTGGTGAAAAATCTGATGATTAAAGGAAAGTTTCAAGGAGAGGTAGAAAAGGATTTCTACGGAAATCTAATTCGCCCACTTGAACCTATCAGCAGAGGTGCTGTGGTGGCTAATCCTGAAGAGATAGCTTCCAATCCAAGAGCTAGAAGTGCAAAACTGAGAATAGCTAAGAAGACACAGGTATGAGCAACAATACATTCAAAAAGAAATTGAAGTCAGGCAATAAGCCGAAAGGCGGACCCCGCAAATCCATCTTTAGCTGGATAGAGGAGAAGCTAGATATTACCGGCGTATTGGGTGAGGGAGTGCCTGTCCAACTGGTTCCGCCGGTTGGATTTGTGGCTTTATTGGCTTTGATCTATATCTGGAGTAATCACCGCGCAGAGAACATGGTGAGGAAAATTGAAAAAGCCCAACAAGAAGTAGAAGACTTGCGGGCAGATGTGACCACGCTGGAAGCTGAATATATGCTAAGCAGCATGCAGTCTGAAGTAGCGAAGCGTGTTGCTGATCAAGGAATATTTGAACTCAATCAACCACCGATAAAAATCGAGGTAGAAAAGTGAATTTTAAGCGATCCATATTGCTCAGAGTGCGGGTGGTATTCATCCTAATAGCCTTATTGGCAGCGGCTATCCCGTACAAGATAGCCAAGCTTCAAATGGCTGATGGAGATATATGGCGTGAAAAAGCAGAGACAATAAATTTCCAATACCGAGAAGTTCCTGCCACGCGTGGCAATATCTATGCGTCTGATGGAAGTTTACTTGCTACAAGTTTGCCATTCTATCGTGTAGCGCTAGATCCAACAATCGCTAAAAATGACAAGTATAAAGCCGGCCTGGATTCCTTGGCAAAAATGCTGTCGGGGTACTATAAGGATAAGTCAGCTTCCACTTACAAAAGGCTGATTAACGATGCTAGGCTGGATAACAAGCGTTATTTGGTGCTGAATAGAAAGCAAGTTGGCTATCAAGCCATGCAGGAAATGTCCAACTGGCCGATCTTCAGGGAAGGAAGATTAGGCGGGGGAGTGATCTTCGAAAAGGTAGAGAAAAGATATCGACCATTTAATTCACTTGCCAGCCGTACAGTTGGCTTCTTGAATGAAGACGAATATGGGGCTGGGATCGAATACAGCTTTAATAATTACCTTCAGGGACAGGACGGTAAAGCTCTTTTCCAGCGGTTAGCAGGTGGAAGTTGGAAACCGGTGTTTGATGCAGAGGATGTGAAGCCGGAGAATGGCTATGATGTCACTACCACGCTGGATGTGAATATTCAGGATGTGGCAGAAACGGCTCTGAGAAGACAACTTACTGACCGTGATGCTGAATTTGGTGCCGTGATCGTGATGGAAGTGAAGACCGGCCAAATCAAAGCAATCACCAATTTGCAGCGAAACTCCAGCGGAAATGGCTACGGTGAAAACTACAATTTTGCCATTGGGGATCAGGGAAATACAGAACCTGGATCCACTTTCAAATTACTTTCTATGCTCGCGCTTTTGGAAGAAAATAAAATCACGCTGGATGAAACTGTGGAAACTGGAAACGGCGCCCACAAATTCTATAACCAAACTATGCGTGATGCTAAAAATGGTGGGTATGGCACTTTGACGATTCGCGAAGCATTTGAGAAATCTTCTAACGTCGGGATCTCCAAATTGGTAGATGAACATTTTGGTTCCAGCCCATCCAAGTTCATGGCCTATATAGATAAGGTAGGTTTGAAAGAACCTTTCGGATTTCAGATACAAGGGGAAGGCAAGCCATTTTTCAAAAAGCCGGGAGAAAAAGACTGGTATGGAACATCGCTTCCATGGATTTCTATTGGTTATGAAGTCAAGCTGAATCCACTTCATACGCTAGCATTATATAATGCTGTAGCCAACGGAGGAAAAATGATGAAGCCATACATCGTCAAATCAATTTCCAAGGGAACTATCGTCGAGCAGGCATTTGAGCCAGAAGTAGTTCGTAAACAGATTGCTTCCGAGAAGAATATCAAGCTTCTCCAAGAACTTTTGGAAGGCGTCGTTGTACGTGGCACGGCTAAAAATATCGCGAATGCTGATTATAGCATTGCCGGTAAAACTGGAACTGCTCAGAAACTGATCAACGGAAAATATTCAAGGATATACTATACGAGTTTCGCAGGCTATTTCCCGGCTGATAATCCGAAATACTCTATGGTGGTGGTGATTGATAGCCCAAAAGGTTTTGCTGCTTATGGAGGAGACGTATCGGCGCCGGTTTTCAAAGAAATAGCAGATAAAATCTATTCGCTTGATATAGAACTTAACCCAGATAACCAGAAAGAAATATTCAGAGCAGAGGCAGATGGGACACAATTACCCTATGTAAAAGCGGGTAAGGCAGAAGAATTACAGGAAATATTTCAGGAATTAGGATTGAAGGCTTCTGCAGCTAATCCTGAAGAATGGGTGAAGACAGTCTCTAATGAATCCCGGGTGGAAATGAGTGTAAATGATACTGATCAGGCATTAGTTCCTGATGTATCGGGACTACCACTTAGAGATGCACTTTTCATTCTTGAAAACAAAGGAATGAGGGTGAATTATTCGGGAAAGGGAAGGGTGAAAGGTCAATCGATTTCCCCTGGAACAGCTTTGAAGCCAAATGCAATCATAAATCTAGTATTAGGATAAATGAAAGTACTTAAGGACATATTATACAAGGTATCCCTTACCTCTACTACCGGCGACATGGAGTTGGGGGTAAAAGATATTGTCTTTGACAGCCGCCAAGTGACGGAGGGAAGTGCTTTTGTAGCTATCAAAGGTACTCAGGTAAATGGACATGAATTTATCGAAAAGGCAATTGGCCTAGGTGCTCGGAGTATTGTTTGTGAGCATTTGCCAGAGAAACTAGTGGAAGGAGTAACCTACATAGAAACGGTTAATTCTGCCCGGGCATTGGGTATCATGGCAAGCAATTATTTTGATAATCCCTCAGAGACCATCAAAGTAGTAGCGATCACAGGAACCAATGGCAAAACGACTACAGCGACTCTTTTGCATCAGTTATTTATGCGGATGGGCTACAGTACGGGCTTGCTTTCTACGGTAGAAAATAAGATCAATGAAACAGTAATCCATGCAACTCATACTACCCCGGATGCGGTAAGTGTTCAGGCTCTGCTTCGGCAAATGGTGAAGGAAGGATGCACGCATTGCTTTATGGAAGCTAGTTCTCATGCGATAGTGCAGGAGAGAATTGCTGGCCTTAAGCTGACTGGAGCTGTATTTACAAATATCAGTCATGACCATTTGGATTATCATGGCACGTTTGACGAGTACATCAAGGCAAAGAAGAAGTTGTTTGATGAGCTCCCAAAGGACGCTTTTGCGCTGGTAAACGGTGACGACAAAAGAGGAGCAGTGATGCTTCAGAACAGCAAAGCTTCCCATCAGTATTTCGCACTTAAATCTCCTGCTGACTTCAAAGCCAAAATAATTTCCAACACGCTAGAAGGTCTGGAACTAGACATTAACGGCAAGACGATTTGGTTTAGAATGATAGGTGCTTTCAATGCCTACAATCTCCTGGCAGTATTGGGTGTCACCGTGCTTTTGGGCGAAGAGGAAGATGAAGTTCTTCGTGAACTATCAGGAATTCGTGGAGCAAAAGGCCGATTTGACAGAATTTCCATTGCTGGTATTACCGCCATTGTGGATTACGCTCATACCCCGGATGCTTTAGACAATGTCCTAAAGACAATCAACGGGGTAAGGACTGGCGGTGAGCAACTGATCACTGTGGTTGGGTGCGGAGGAAATCGTGACAAAACAAAGCGTCCAATAATGGCGAAAATTGCTGTTCAAGAAAGCGATAAAGCCATACTTACTTCCGACAATCCACGATTCGAGGAGCCGGAAGAAATATTAAAAGATATGCAGGCTGGTGTAGGACCATCCGAAATCAGAAAAACATTATCCATTGTGGATCGCAGGGAAGCCATTAAAACTGCCTGTATGCTTTCACAAAAAGGAGACATTATCCTTATAGCAGGAAAAGGCCATGAGGATTATCAGGAAGTCAAAGGTGTGAAACATCATTTTGACGATACTGAAGTAGTAACCGAGTTTTTACAACAATTGACACAAAGCTGAGATGTTATATCCACTTTTTGATTATTTGGACAAAGTGCTTGATATCCCTGGAACTGGGGTGTTTAGATATATCTCGTTTCGTGCGGGGATGGCATCTCTTTTTTCATTGATTATCACGATATCTTTTGGCCACAAAATCATCGCCTGGATCCGAAACAAGCAAATCGGTGAGACAGTAAGAGATCTTGGTTTGGCAGGAGAAAAGCAGAAAAAAGGTACACCTACCATGGGTGGCTTGATGATCATGGCTGCGATATTAATCCCGACTTTACTTTTCGCTGATCTGAATAATATTTATATCATTCTCTTGCTGATCACCACGGTTTGGCTGGGGACGATCGGGTTTATTGATGACTACATCAAAGTATTTAAAAAGGACAAGGAGGGACTGGCCGGTAGATTCAAAATCATCGGTCAGATAGGCATTGGAGTCATCGTTGGTTCTACACTATATTTTAACGAAAGTGTAGTAATCCGTGAATTTACAAATCCTGTCTCCATAGATGGGGGCGTGGTAGAAACTCCAGCTTACCGGGATGTCAAAGTGGCCAAAACCACTATTCCTTTCACTAAAAACAACGAACTGAATTACGAGACTTTGCTTGGTTTCTTAGGCGAAGCCATGACTCCAATTCTGTACATTTTCGTAGTGACATTCATCATTACAGCTGTATCTAACGGAGCTAATATTACGGATGGAATAGATGGTCTTGCTGCAGGAACGTCCGCTATAATCGGGATTACCATTGCAATTTTCGCATACATCTCAGGTAACGCTATTTTCTCCTCTTACCTCAATATCATGTATATCCCCAACTCAGGAGAGCTGGTGATTTTTGCTTCGGCATTCGTCGGAGCCTGCGTGGGATTTCTTTGGTACAATGCGTTTCCGGCTCAGATTTTTATGGGCGACACGGGAAGCTTGATGCTCGGAGGAGTAATAGCTGTTTTGGCCTTGACGCTTCGCAAAGAATTGCTGATTCCAGTAATGTGCGGAGTGTTTGTAATTGAAAATGTCAGCGTAATGCTACAAGTGGGCTACTTCAAATACACCAGAAAAAAATATGGTGAGGGCAGGAGGATTTTCCTGATGTCTCCACTTCATCACCATTATCAAAAGAAAAGTATCCCTGAAGCCAAGATCGTAACCCGATTCTGGATAGTGGGGATTTTGCTTGCAGTAATCACATTAGCCACATTGAAACTTAGATAAAAGAAATGAAAAACATAGTCGTTCTGGGCGCCGGAGAAAGCGGATTGGGAGCAGCAATGCTAGCCAGACAGAAAGACTATGCCGTTTTCGTTTCGGATGCGGGCCAGATCTCTTCAGCTCGAAAAGCAGAAATGGAGCGACTGGAAATTGCTTTTGAAGAAGGCAAGCATTCGGAAGAGAAGATTTTAAGTGCTGACTTGATCATTAAAAGTCCGGGCATTTCTCCCAAAGCTGAGTTGGTAGTAAAGGCCTCTCTGGCAGGTATTCCGATTATCGATGAGTTGGAGTTTGCATTCGACTACAGCAAAGGGAAAGTGATAGCAATCACCGGAACCAATGGTAAGACGACTACCACATTGCTGACTTATCACCTGATGAAGGAAGCGGGTTTGGATGTGGGGTTGGCTGGAAATGTAGGAAAGAGCTGGGCTGGCCAATTACTCACTACTGATCATGAATGGTGGGTAATCGAGTGCAGCAGTTTTCAGATAGATGGGTTTGTGGATTTCAAACCGGCAATAGCTATTCTATGCAATATCACCCCAGATCATTTGGATCGATATGATTACAAAATAGAGAATTACATAGATTCCAAGTTTGGGATCTTCAAGAATATGATGTCAGAGGATAGGGCCATCCTTTTTGTAGAAGATAGGCTCACCCTTCAAGGTCTGGATAAAACTAATATAGGTGCCTCCACGCTGTGGATCTCAGGGTCATCAGTTCAGAAGGCCGGAGCCTGGACAGATGAAAAAATGCTGTCTTTCGCTGTGACAGATCAATCAGTTCATGTGTCGGTTGATTCACTTTCCATCAAAGGAAAGCATAACCTGCTCAATGCATTGTTCGCTGGGTCGGCAGCTTTAATCGCAGGAGTGAATGAAATGGAGCTGGAAAAGGGTTTCCAGACTTTCAAAAACGCACCTCACCGCATGGAGCTAATCAGGGAAATGGACGGAGTGAAGTTCATAAATGACAGCAAAGGTACCAACGTGGAGGCTACTGCTTATGCTTTGGCAAGCTACGGAAATCCATTAATCTGGATAGCAGGCGGTGTGGACAAAGGGAATGATTATTCGGTGCTAGCTCCTCTCGTAGCAAATGTTAAAAGCCTGATCTGCTTGGGAAAAGACAACGAAAAATTAAAAAAAGCATTTGCTGAAGAAATCGCTGATATCCGCGAAACTCAGGATATAGCAGAAGCAGTGAATTGGGGTCAAGAACTTGGAGAGTCTGGAGATGTAGTGTTGCTATCACCAGCCTGTGCAAGTTTCGACTTGTTCAAAAATTACGAAGATCGCGGGATGCAATTCCGAGTGGCAGTAGAGAACCTTAAACCCAAAGCCATCGCATGAATCAGTTTAAAGAATGGATAGATAGGAATTTCAAAGGCGACCCAATCATTTGGGGTATTGTCATTCTATTGTCGCTTTTCAGTATTCTGGTAGTGTATTCAGCTACGGGATCTTTGGCTTATAAATATGCCGGAGGAAATACAGAAATCTATCTGATCAGGCATTCCATGCTTATTTTCGTTTCGCTGGTAGTCATGTGGTTTGCGCATAAGATTCCGTATAAGAAGTATGCGATGTACGCCAAGCTTGGGGTGATTATTTCCATTCCCTTGCTGCTTGTGACGTATATGTTTGGGTCAAATATTAACGAAGCAAACCGCTGGATTACAATTCCTGTAATTAACCAAGCTTTCCAGCCGTCAGATTTGGCCAAGCTTTCATTGATAGCCGCTATCGCATTAATGCTCGCCAAGAGACAAAAGAATATCAAGGACTTTAAGAGCACCTTTGTTCCGATAATTGTCGCCGTAGGACTGATCTGTGGGTTAATCGCAATGGCCAATTTCTCCACAGCTATTTTGCTCTTGATTACCTGCTTACTCATTATGTTCATTGGGCGGGTTCCTGTGAAATACATAACGATAGTCTTGTTTGTAGGACTATTGGGTTTGACAGTTGCAGGATTTACTGGCCAGCGCGGCTCAACGCTGATTTCTAGAGTTACTGCATTCTTTAACGAAGAGGAGATTCCTTTTCAGGCAGAGCAATCTTACATCGCTATAGCCACAGGAGGAATAGGAGGAAAAGGTCCAGGAAATTCTGAGCAAAGAAACTCGTTACCACATCCGTATTCGGATTTTATCTATGCCATCATCATCGAGGAATATGGATTGATCGGCGGATTCTCTGTGCTTTTTCTTTACCTCGCGCTCCTTTATAGGGGAATGCGCATCGTGGCAAATTCCAATAAAGCATTTGGTGGATTACTGTCAGCGGGATTGAGTTTCGCACTGGTAATTCAGGCTTTGGTAAATATGGCCGTGGCAGTTGGCTTAGGTCCAATTACCGGTTTACCTCTTCCTCTTTTGAGTATGGGTGGTACATCATTGGTTTTCACAGGAATTTCCTTGGGGATTATCCTGTCTGTAAGCCGCGGGGACCATCAGGATGAAGCACAGACCAGCAGTGCAGGTAGCGCTGCTTTTGGAAATCGAACAAGACTTAAAACAGCATAATTATTAACGCGCAACGTACATATCGCATTTTGATCAGTGGTGGAGGTACCGGAGGACATATCTATCCGGCTATCGCAATTGCGAATGCCTGGAAGGAAAAACATCCGGGCAGCGAGATCTTATTTGTGGGTGCGTTGGGCAAAATGGAAATGCAGAAAGTACCCGAGGCTGGTTACAAAATCAAAGGGCTTCCAGTGGCTGGTTTACAAAGAAGTTTGTCCCTGGAAAACCTGAAGTTTCCTTTCAGGCTTTTGAAAAGCCTGACTCAGGCTTCCCAAATCATAAAGGATTTCAAGCCTGATGCAGTCGTGGGTGTAGGTGGCTACGCAAGTGGGCCGGTGCTTTATGCTGCGCAAAGAAATGGAATTCCCACGCTGGTGCAGGAGCAAAACTCCTATGCTGGTTTGACTAATAAAATTTTGGCTAAAAGAGCCAAAAAAATCTGTGTAGCCTATCCAGAGATGGATCGCTTCTTTCCATCTGAAAAAATTTCCTATACAGGAAATCCTGTCCGCAAGGATATTTTGGATTTGTCAGGAAAGAGAGAAAAGGCAATAGCATTCTTCAGAATGGATGCGGCTAGAAAGACACTGCTCATTTTGGGTGGGTCTCTTGGAGCTAGAACACTCAACCAAGCAGTATTGGCAGATATGCAAAAACTTGAATCTGAGGGCTATCAGGTTCTTTGGCAGTGTGGTAAATTTTATTTCCAGGAAATGACATCGAAGCTAGCTGAGTCAGGCCTGAAAAATATTCACTTAAATGAATTCATCCGAGAGATGGATTTGGCCTATGCCGCTACTGATGTGATTGTGTCAAGAGCCGGAGCATTATCGGTTTCAGAACTTTCTCTTGTGGGCAAACCAGTGATTTTCATTCCTTCTCCAAATGTGGCCGAAGATCATCAAACCAAAAATGCTATGGCTTATGTAAGTCATGACGCGGCTTTATTGCTTAAAGACTCTGAAGCTGTTGGCGCTTTAGAGCAGGAGGTGACTAAACTAATGAAGGATAGAAAACTGTCTGAAAAACTAGGAATTAACATAAAGAATCTGGCTAAGCCGAATGCGGCAAATGCCATAGTAGGAGAATTAGAACAATTGATTGCATGAGTTTCGAAGGTATAAATAGCGTCCATTTGCTGGGTATCGGTGGCATAGGCATGAGTGCCTTGGCTCGCTGGTTCCGTCACGAAGGATATGCAGTGTCTGGATATGACCGTACCCCTTCGCCTCTTACTGATGAGCTGATCGCAGAAGGAATGAAGATTTCTTTTGAAGATAAATTAGAAACTATTCCTTCCCAGATTACAAACAGCCCTGAAAGAGCGCTGATTATCTGGACTCCGGCTATGCCGAAGGATTCTGCCCAGTTGAATTTCTTTAGGAATAAAGATTTTCAGCTAAAGAAGAGATCTGAAGTCTTGGGTATGGTGACAAGTTCATACTATACCATAGCAGTGGCTGGAACTCATGGCAAGACAACCACTTCTTCCATGATCGCCCACATGCTTAAGTCTGCAGGCAAACCTGTTGTGGCATTTCTAGGTGGAATTACTCAAAACTATCAGAGTAATCTGATTCTCGGAGATAAAAAAGCCAAAGAGCCAGCCTTGGTTGTTGTGGAAGCGGATGAATTTGATCGCTCCTTCCTCAGACTTCATCCCAATGAGATTGTATTGACAAGTGCAGATCCTGACCATTTGGATATTTATGGAGACGAGGAGCACATCTTAGACGGATTCTCTGAATTTGTCAATTTGGTAGATAAAAAAGGAAGGTTATACATACAGCAGCATGCCATGCAAAGGCTGGGAGAAAGCAAGCTTCCAAAAGTGTTGACAAGAGAATATGGATTGAGATCATCAGGAATCAGCGCTGAGAATATTCAGGCTAGACCGGGATCGTTTGTCTTTGATTATGTGGATAGCAAGAATGAGATCAAGGGTCTGGAGCTATTTATTCCGGGTTTCCACAATGTGGAAAATGCATTGGCAGCAATTGCTATTGCTTTGGATCATCATATTTCAGAAGAGCAAATCCGTGCAGGCTTAAGCTCTTTCAAAGGAGTAAAGAGGCGATTTGAAATTCATGTCAATGAAGGTAGTCATGTCTTTATAGATGATTATGCACATCATCCTGAGGAGATCAGAGCTTGTTTGAGTTCTGTTCGAGCGATGTTTCCTACCAGAAAGCTGACTGTGATTTTCCAACCTCATTTGTTCACACGTACCCGGGATTTTGCAGAGGGCTTCTCAGAAAGTTTATCGCTTGCCGACTCGGTTATTTTGCTGGATATCTATCCTGCGAGAGAACTTCCCATCGAGGGAGTGACATCTTCCATGCTTTTGGAAAATATCAATACTCGTCATAAGGAATTGGTATCAAAAGAGAATTTGATGAATCATTTGGACAAAGCTTCACCAGAGGTTTTGGTGACACTTGGAGCCGGGGATATAGACCGACTTGTTCCTGTAATCGCGTCCTGGATGAAAAAAGGACTTAATAGATATGCATTATGAACAAGGCTAACCTAAAGAAAATAGCGGCTTTCGTAGTGCTCAGTCTTGTACTGGTGGGATTTATAGGATTTGTAGAAAAGCAGACCCTTTATAAAACGTATCAGGGTGTTGAAATAGACATTCAGGGTGTGAGCGGAGTGTATTTTGTGGAGGATGCTGAGATCTCAAAGATTTTGACTGAAGCTTTTCCTGACATGAAACCAGGGATGATGCTGGAGGAAGTACCGATGAAAGCAATTGAAACCAGGCTAAAGGGACACCCATTTGTCAAGTCGGCGGAAGCTATGCTGGGTCAAAAAGGGATTTTGAATTTAAAGATTAGCCAGCATCAGCCAATTGCTAGAATTGCCCAGCCAATGGGAGCTGACGGATACATCACTGTGGAGGGAAAGGTGATTCCGACATCTACATCTTATACAAGCCGTGTTTTGATTCTGGAAGGTGACTTTGCAGAAAAGCTGATGGATAAAGGTGACATCAATGTAGACATGCCTGAACTGATGGATTTGATCACTTACATCACCGAAGATGAGTTCTGGAATGCGCAGATCACTGAATTGGAAGTGAATTCTAGAGATGATATCAGGCTTTTCCAACAAGTGGGAAGACAGGTGATTGAGTTCGGAGATGCACATGATTTAGATAATAAGTTTGACCGGATCTCGGTCTTTTATAAGGAAATATTGCCTCGAAAGGGTTGGAATGCTTATCACAGGGTAAGCGTGAAGTTTAAGGATCAAATAGTCTGTGAATAATAGCTTGGATATGGAAAACAAAGAATTAATAGTAGGACTGGATATTGGGACAACCAAAATTTGTGTCATCGTTGGTCGCAAAAATGAGTACGGCAAACTCGAGGTGCTGGGCATGGGCAAAGCCGTTTCTGACGGAGTTGATCGCGGTGTTGTGACCAACATTGACAAGACCGTCCATGCGATAGAGAAAGCTGTGGAAGAAGCTTCTGAGATGGCGAATGTCGACATCGTGGATGTCATTGTAGGGATAGCTGGACAGCATATCCAGAGTAAAATACAAAGTGGTAGCATCATGCGTCAGCCAACGGATGATGAGATCACTATAGAAGACGTAAGAAGACTTTCCAGCGAAATGGAAAATATTCTAATCCCTCCGGGAAATACAATCATTCACGTAATGCCGCAGGATTATACAGTGGATTACGAAGGTGGTATCAAGGATCCTGTAGGGATGTCAGGTACCCGTCTGGAAGCTGATTTCCATATCATCACCGCCCAGACCACCGCTATCAATAATATTAACAGATGTGTACGCAGAGCAGAATTAGTTTCCAAGCAACTAATTCTGGAGCCGTTGGCAAGTTCACTTTCTGTATTGAGTGATGATGAGAAAGAAGCTGGCGTTTGCCTGGTGGATATAGGAGGCGGAACTACAGACATCGCCATTTTCTACGAGAATATAATCCGTCATACGGCTGTCATTCCTCTAGGGGGAAATATTATCACCAAAGACATTAAAGAAGGTTGCATGGTGATGCAGAATCAGGCTGAATTGCTTAAAACAAAATTTGGCAAAGCCATCACAGAAGAGGCTAATCCCAATGAGATCGTATCCATTCCAGGTTTGAGAAATAGAGCTCCTAAGGAAATTTCCATTAGAAACTTGGCTTCTATCATTCAGGCAAGGATGGAAGAGATCATCGAGATCGTACAGAATGAGATCATGCAGAGTGGACACTATAAAAAACTGGCTGGAGGAATCGTCCTTACCGGCGGTGGTTCCCAATTGCAATTTATCAGTCAGCTATTTGAATACATGACTGGTTTGGACACCAGAATCGGATATCCAAATGAGCACTTGGGCAAGTCAGTCATCGAGGAAGTGAAAAGTCCGATGTATGCGACTTCTGTCGGCTTGGTACTAGCAGGTTTTAAAGCACTGGATGATAGGGATCAAGGATATGCCAACCGTACCGCAAACGGTAAGCAGCTAAGAAGAGCAAAAACTATGGAGATCAGTCCAAAAGATATATTCGATAAAATCGCCGGAAGACTGAAAGGAATTCTCAGCGATGATATAGGGGATGACATTAACTACTAAAACTCAAGACTGGGAAGCTTGACAGTACTGTTGCCAATCTCCCATTTAAAATACCACTTAAAACAACTATAAGAAATTTCACCAATAACAATACATATGTCAGATAACATGAAAGATTACAGATTTGATTTACACAAAAACCCGAAGTCGATTATAAAAGTAATCGGCGTAGGTGGAGGCGGTTCTAATGCCGTAAACCACATGTTTGGTCTAGGAATTAAGGACGTTGAGTTTGTGGTAGTCAATACCGACGCGCAGGCGCTTAAGTCCAGCCCAGTTCCACTGAGATTGCAGCTAGGAGCCAATCTGACCGAAGGTCTAGGTGCTGGTGCCAATCCCGAGCAAGGAAGAAATGCAGCTATAGAATCAGAGGATGAAATCCGTGAGCTATTGGCAGATAATACCAAGATGGTATTTATCACGGCTGGAATGGGTGGAGGTACCGGTACCGGTGCAGCACCAGTTGTTGCTAGAATTGCAAAAGAGTTGAATATCCTGACAGTGGGTATTGTGACCGCTCCGTTCATGTTCGAAGGAAAGAAGAAAATGAATGTAGCTCAGAGTGGTATTGAGTCTCTTCGTGAGAATTGCGATACTGTTTTGGTTATTTTGAATGACAAACTAAGAGAGATCTATGGCAACCTTGCCATCAGAACGGCTTTCAGCAAAGCAGATGATATTTTATCTACTGCAGCAAGATCTATTGCTGAGATCATCACTGTTCATCAGGATGTCAATGTGGATTTTGAAGATGTGAAGACAGTAATGAAAGATGCTGGTGCTGCCGTAATGGGCTCTTCCACTGAGGAAGGCGAAGGACGTGCGATCCGCGCTGCCGGTGCTGCTATTTCTTCTCCATTGTTGAACAATGTGGACATCAAAGGAGCTGAGAAAATATTGCTTTCTATTATGTCTGGCGAGGACGAAGAATTGTCAATGGACGAATTGAGCGAAATCACTGAGTATATCCAGGAGAAAGCTGGTGACAATGCAGAAGTTATTTTTGGACAAGGTATTGATCCTGAATTAGGCAAAGCCATTCGTGTAACTGTAATTGCTACAGGTTTTCAGATGGATAGACTAGAAGGTACTGGTCAAAAAGTAGAAGCTCCAAAAGCTGTGGCAACTCCGGCACCTGCTCCAGTGGCTAGCACTCCAGTAGAAGAGATTGAGGAAGAGAAAACAGTGATTAACTTGGATTCTGGTAAATCTGAGAAAGTGAAAGAAGAGCCAGTTGCTAACGGATCAACATTTGTTTTCTCAATGCCGAAAACCCCAGCTCCAACCCCTACACCAGCTCCGGAAGTGAAGCCAGTGGCAGAATCGCCTAAGAGAGAAGAGCCAATTGAAGCGGCTAAGCAAGCTCCAAAGAAAGAAAGCTTATTTTCTTTTATGAAGAAAGAAGAAATGAAGCCTGAAGCTCCAAAGCCTGCCCAGGAGAAAATTGTTCATGATCTTTTCGAAGAAGAGGAAGAAAAGAACACAGGTGAAGAGGCTAAAAAAGAAGAACCAGCTACTCCGGCTTTTGCAAATGATTACTATGAGCAAATGAAGCAGAAGGCAATTCAAAGAGCGCACGAGCGATTCGAAAAGCTAAAAGGTAACCGCGCATTCAACCCAACTCCGGAAGAACTGAAAGAGAAAATGGAAGTGCCCGCCTATCAACGTAAAAACGTAGTATTGAAAGAACCTCAGCATAGCTCAGAGCCAAGTATCAGTAAATACAATTTGAGTGATGATAATGAGATTCTAGGAAACAACAGATTCCTGCACGATAATGTGGACTAAGTCCTAAAATTCAAGCAGCATGTCTGCCTGGGTTTGCAGCAAGTCCATGTACAGCCTGTTGGTGAGCAGGTTATCTGACATGTTTTGCTCTATTTTAGCCAGTTTTGGTTTGAGAGCAAGGACATGCATACCCAGATAATGGAAGATGTCGGTAAGGTGGCTCATTGCGATGCCACCGCCGCCTATTCCAGATGAAATACCCACCAAAGCACACTTTTTATTCTTAAATGTATTTGGATAGGTCATCCCGTCTATGAAGGTTTTTAGGATACCAGGGAAAGAACCGTTGTACTCAGGCACTATGAATACAAACTTTTTACCATCCACCAATTGATCGTGGAACTCGTTATACAATTCATGTTTCCCATTATTTTCATACAAAGCATTATCAATAAAATCACTTGGTAAATCTTCCAATTCCAAGATTCTGGATTCCTCACCTTTCTCATTTAAAATGGTTTGATAGAGTTCAGCGATTGTTTTGGAGACAGAATTCTTTCGGTTAGTTCCTACGATTATCTTGATCATTGCATGTTTTTTTCTGAAAGCAATACACTCTTGCCCAGGCAAAAGTTCGAAGCTGGGCGGTAATTTATATATTTAGGGCTGGCAAAATACACCTTATGAAGTACCTAAATCAAATCTCGGAAGCAGCATCTTTTATTCGCTCACAATATACTAGTGATGTAGCAATCTCGATCATTCTCGGTACAGGCCTTGGGCATTTAGGTGATCAAATCACCGTTGAAAAAGAAATTGACTATGCTGACATTCCTAATTTTCCGGTTTCAACTGTAGAAAGTCATTCAGGTAAATTGATATTTGGAGAGCTTTCAGGGAAAAAAGTCATGGCAATGAAAGGGCGCTTTCATTACTACGAAGGGTATTCCATGAAGGAGGTTACTTTTCCTGTTAGAGTCATGAAAAAGCTCGGGATAAAAACGCTTTTAGTATCTAATGCCAGTGGAGGTCTAAATCCAGACCAGGAAGTAGGAGACGTAATGCTAATTCGGGATCAGATTGATCAATTTCCTGAGAGCCCACTTCGTGGAAAGCATTATGATGAATTTGGTCCTAGATTTCCGGATATGAGTGATGCCTTTTCTAAAGACTTGATCGCACGAGCGTTGGGTTTTTCAAAAGCAAACAACTTTCGGGTGCACACAGGAGTCTACGTTGGAGTGCAAGGTCCAAACTTGGAAACTCCCGCTGAATACAAGTACCTCAGAGGATTGGGGGCAGATGCAGTGGGAATGAGTACTGTGCCTGAAGTGATCGTAGCTCGACAGGCGGGAATAGAAGTTTTTGGCATTTCTGCTATAACGGATTTGGGGGTCGAGGGGAAAATTCAACCTGTCACTATTGCCGAAGTTCTTGCAGCTGCAGCCAAAGCTGAACCTGTGATGGCTGAGATTATTAAGGAATTGGTGAGACAGATGGATTGAGCGTTTCTCTACGTTGTCCTGTTTGTCCTGAAGCTGGGCCGTATGGTTTTACTCAGCAAACTGTATCAGTCCGAGGGAAGTCGAGGACAATAATTTTACTTAAATTGAAAAGAGCCTTCGACTTCGCTCAGGCTGACTCTACAGGCCGGGCTAGGTGATTTAGAGCTTTCAACCCTTTTTTAACTGGGACTGACTAATTCGCCATGCTTTTTGCGGAAATGTCGGTGTCCATAATGTTGACTTAACATCTAAAAAAACTGCGCCTTTGCGCCTTAGCGGGAGACACTTCGACTTCGCTCAGTGTGACAGACATGACGATCTTACGCAAAGCATTTGCGCTGGCGCGGGAAAACTCTACCAGCTTGTCGGCTTATAATCCTTCAAAAACTTCCCGTTCCAATGTTTGCCCGTATTTATTCCATCAAATAAAGGGTCCATCACTCGGGCGGCTCCGTCAACTATGTCAAGTGGTGGTTGGAAATCATGTAAATCTTGCTTTCTCTTTGCCAATTCTGCAGGATCTTCATCTGTTACCCAGCCAGTGTCTACAGCGTTGGTGTAGATCCCAAACTTTGGAAGATCAGCGGCAGAGGTAAGGGTCATCATATTCAATGCAGCCTTAGCCATATTGGTGTGAGGATGTCTTGCTTCCTTGTGAAACTGATGGAATTTACCTTCCATTGCAGAGACATTTATGATGTGCTTTTTGCCCGTGTTATCCTTCTTCATAATGTTTACCAGGCGGTTGCAAAGGACAAAAGGCGCCACTGAATTCACGAGTTGCACTTCTAGCATTTCGTTGGTGTGGATTTCTCCAAGTTTCAATCTCCAACTATTTGTCTTTCGCAAGTCAACTTGCTGGAGATCAGCATCGAGTTTTCCAATTGGGAAAATCTCCTCCGAACTCAACGAATCATCAATGCTGTATGGGATTTGCGTGAGCTGAGCAGAAGAAGTTAGACCTATTCCCAATTGCTTTCCATGCCAAGAAACTGGAAGGTTTTTGTTTTCTCCTTCGGCAAATTCCTGACTGAGAATGCGTATTTCTTGCAGACAAGCATGATGATCTGAAAGTAATTTTTGCGAAGCTGAGGAGAGATCCGTCCAAGCCAAAGACTCGTTCTCCATCAAATGCTGGTAAAAGCCTGATGGTCGGCGCACGGTCTGAGCGGCATTGTTGATCAGCACATCCAAGCGATCATATTTCTGCTCGATGTAATTACAAAAAATCTCCACACTAGGAATATGTCTCAAATCCAAGCCATGAATGTGAAGCCTGTCTCCCCATTCATTAAAATCAGGTTCTTTGGCAAAACGCAAAGCTGAGTCCACCGGAAATCGAGTTGTGGAAATGACAGTTGCACCCGCTCTCAGCATCATCAGTGTAATGTGGTAGCCGATTTTCAACCGAGAACCTGTCACTAATGCGACTTGGCCTTTCAGATCTGCCGTTTGAAAACGCTTGGCATAATTGAAATCCCCGCAACTTGGGCACATGGTATCATAGAAATGATGCAATCTGTCAAAGGATTCTTTGCAGACATAGCATTCCCGAGGTGATTCAAGAATGATAGCTTCTTCTGCTTCCTTACCAGTTAAATCTAACATTGTTGGTGCTATGAATATCGAAGTTTCCCGGGCAGAACGGATGCCAGTGGTCTTTCTGGCAGATTTGTCTTTGTCTGCAGTTTTCTTTCTTTGAATCTTTTTTGCTCCTTTTTTTCGCTCAGCAAGTTCCTCTTTGCTTGGTCTGGAAAATCGTCCTGCAGCCATTAAGAGCGCAAGTCTAGTTTCCGCTGGAATATCAAAAATCTGGTCAGTATCCGCATTCAACCCTTCGAGCACTTCAATGGCTTGAGCGATTTGTTCTGGGGTGATTTTCACTGGGGTTACAGATGCTGGTTCCTTTTCCATGGTAGTTAAATACAAGGGCGCAAAAGTAGAGATTTTAAAAATGGAAATAGTTGCTATCAGGTAGAATGAATTTGACAATCACTAAACTTTACTAGGAGAACCTAACTTCGGTTAGATTGGCCTTTTTCAATAGCATCTATTGAATAATAATATAATAGTTATTTAAAATTGTGTATTTATTAAATTGGCATAACTTGTTACTATAAAATAACAATTACTCAAAACCTAAAATTTATTGAAAAGATGAAAACACTAATGCTGATTATGCTTTTTATGGTCTCTATGGTTACCTCAGCGACGGATGTTACTGGAAGATGGACAGGAACGATTATGGACCAATTTGAAGTGGTTTATAACTTTACTCAAGATGGTGAGAAAATAGGAGGGTCTACCATAGGTCCAGATGGTACTAAAATTGAGATCACCAATGGAGTAATCAAGGGCGATGACATATCATTTACCATAAATGTCATGGGTGGTGAAATGCCAATTAAAGGCAAAGTAACAGGAGATACCATGAAACTCACTTTTTCTATGGAGGGCAATGAAATGCCTTTCGAGTTGAAGAAAGAAGTAAAAAAATAGAAAGATATTTTCTGAGTAAGAGAAATCTAAAGGCTAAACCGAAGTCCAAAAGGGCTTCGGTTTTTTTTATCCGTTTTATTGCTGACGCTAAAATTATTCCTTGCCACTAAGGGTAAATCTCTGAGCCCTTGTCATAGAATCAAACTAAACCAATTAGTATGAATTCGTTTACTAAGATTCTTGGGATATTATTTTTGATGGGAATAAATCCCCTTCAAGCTCAGCAGCTCACCCAAACTATTCGTGGTACGGTGATCGATCAAATCACAAAAGCTCCCATGCCTGGTGCTACGGTCATGAGTTTGGGTTCAGACCCGGTGATCGGAACTACCACCGATGTGGATGGCTATTTCAAAATTGCTAATCTTCCATTGGGAGCCTATTCGCTTAAAATCAGTTTTATAGGTTTCAAAGAAATTGTCTTTCCGAACGTGCAACTTAACTCAGGCAAAGAAGTCGTGCTCACAATTCCTTTGGAAGAAGATATCACCCAGATCGATGAATTTGTTGTTACCGCAACTGATAAAGACCGAACAATAAATGATATGATTCAGGTGAGTGGGCGAACATTTTCCGTGGAAGAGGCGAGGAAGTTTGCCGCTGCAGTGAATGATCCTGGTCGGATGGCCGCTTCTTTTTCAGGAGTTACCTCCACAGATGATGGTAATAATAATATTTCGATTCGTGGAAATAGTCCTAATGGATTGCTTTGGAGAATGGAGGGCATAGAAATTCCAAACCCTAATCACTTTGTCAACCCAGGCACTTCCGGTGGTGGGGTGTCGATCTTAAGTTCCCAACTTTTAGCTAATTCAGATTTTCTGACTGGTGCTTTTCCAGCGGAATATGGGAATGCGCTTTCAGGTGTGTTTGATCTGAGCTTGCGCAAAGGGAATAATGAAAATCAGGAATTCACACTACAGGCAGGATTTCTTGGCTTAGATGTGGCAGCAGAAGGTCCAATTGCCAAAAACTACAAAGGTTCTTATCTGATTAATTATAGATATTCCACGCTATCTCTGCTTTCAAAGATTGGGCTTCCGCTGGGCGACTTTGTTACCAATTTTCAGGATTTATCTTTCAATGTTTATTTGCCAACTGGACAAAAAAGTACCATCACATTATTTGGCTTCGGAGGGCTAAGTGATCAGGATGGTGATGCTTTGACTGATTCACTGGAATGGCAATCTGAAGGTGATCGCTATGGCAGTACTTTCTTTTCGAACACAGGAGCAGTAGGAATCAAGCATTCCTATATCTTGAATGAGGCAAACTTCTTGCAAACTACGGTTCTCGCTTCAGGGAATGCACTGGGTACAACAGAGCATAGACTGGATGATAATCTACAGTTTCAGGATCGTTTTTATGAAAACTACAGCAATTCAAAAATCACATTAAGCTCTGTATTGAATACCAAGTTTTCTGCAAAAGCGAATTTGAGAAGCGGGTTTTATGTGAACCAGCTGTACTACAATCTACGGGAGGATAATTATGAGGAAGAAACCCAAAGTTTAGAAACCAATATCAATACAAAAGGAAATACCCAGAGTGTTCAGGCTTTTTCCCAATTGAATTATCGCGCCAATGAGCGATTGGCCGTTAATTTAGGTCTTCATTATTTGCAGCTTTTGCTTAATAATTCTAATTCGATTGAGCCACGCCTTAGTGCTTCTTATGCCTTGGATGAAAAGCAACGATTGAGCTTTGGGTATGGATTGCATTCGCAGGTACAGCCACTTGGGACATACTTTGCGGAGCAAGAGGTAAATGGCCAAATTATCCTTCCAAACAAAGATCTAGGACTGAGCAAATCACATCATTTTGTGCTGGGCTATGATCGCTCCTTGACACCTTACTTGCGAATGAAAGTGGAAACTTATTACCAGCATCTTTTCAATATTCCGATCAAAAGCGGAGTAGATGAGACTTATTCCATCATTAATCAGCAATGGACTTTTGCCACAGATCCGCTGGTAAATGAGGGTTTTGGAAGAAACTATGGTGTGGAGCTTACTCTCGAGCAGTTTACCCATAACGATTTGTATTTTCTTCTTTCTACTTCAGTTTACAGCTCAAAGTATAAAACGAATGAGGATGTCTGGAGAAACACCGCCTACAATGGCAATTTCAATGTGACGCTCACTGCCGGTAAGGAATATAAACTTAAAAAGGAGCGGGTGCTCGGACTGAATGTCCGCGCAATTTATTCCGGTGGACTGCGCACGACACCTTTAAATTTGGAAGAATCCATAGAAAAAGGCGAGGGGATTTATGATGATAATTTGGCCTACTCTTCTCAAAACCCATCCTATTTCCGAACAGACTTGAGACTAAGCCTTAAGAAAAATAAGCCTAAGTCTACCCGAACTTGGGCGCTGGATATTCAAAATGCCACTAACAGGCAGAATGTCTATGGTAGCTATTTTGAGCCGATGACCTCGGAAATAATAACCTACTATCAAACGTCACTTATTCCAATTCTCAGTTATAGAGTAGAGTTTTAAAAACATAAACCGAAGTTCGAAGGAGCTTCGGTTTATGTTACATATTTAGCCAATAAAAACACGGACTATAAAGCTTTTTTAATTTAAACTCTATTACCAGCACATTGGCTATTTATTCATCTCCGCCAGCATCTCTTGTCCTTTAATCAAATCCTTTTTGAAGAGCTCGTAATCACGGTGTTGAGGTTCAGCTCCCAGTTCCACAGCTTTTTTGAACAATGGCACAGCCTCTTCCACTCTTCCTAGTGCGACAAGGCCTTCTCCCATGGAGTCATAGACATTTGGAGAATCCGGGTGGTTTTCCAGGTTGTATTGGAAAAGAGCCAATGCATGCTTGTATTTATCAAATCGCATTAAGCTATAGCCTAACATGTTGAAATCTTCTTCTGTCAATAATGAAGCTGGAATATAGGTTCCTATATTAGAAATAAACGTAGCAAATTCCTCTGGTGAAAGTCTGTTTGCTGCATTTACGATTTTCTTATTTGGGTCTGCGTAGAGTACTTGGCGAACAGATTGGGCAATTTGTGTGGGCTCGGTGTTTGGCAGGCGATTCATAAAACCAGAAGTCAATAGCAGCGAATATTCTGGGCGAATTAGTGCATACTCATCAAAGAAGTCCAGCTTGCTGGCTATTAATAATTTGTAGAATTCCTGAGAATTCATGGATAGCCTATTCATCATTGGAAACACATTGTTACTTCTCCCTAGTATCACCACCGAGGCTACTTCAGGAACTGCTTGAGACGACCAGATTAGTTTATTTTCCTTTAGAATGTCATAAAACAGTTGAGCTTCCAACTTATTTCCAGAGTAATTTCCAGTCATTCGTTGGGCTAGATAATCCATGTATTCAGCTGCTACGGTTTTCCCATCTAATCCATTTTCACTTAGGTAGGCACTTAGCTGAGTCTCATTTTCAGTATCAATTACAGGATCCACGTAGATCATGCCTTCTACTTCACTTGGATGATCTTCTGCAAATTGTCTAGTGAGCAGATTTCCCCAATTATTTCCTACCAAAATATATGGAGGTTGAATCTTCATTTCCTCTAATAGTTCTTCAAGTTGCTGAACGCGAGTGTCTAACGTAAGCGTGTCAAGCTCTGCAGGAGACTTTCCTAAACCAACTCTATCATATGCTAAAACAGGAGAAAACTCTGAGATTTGGTCAAAAACTGAATTCCATAATTCTAAACTTTCTCCGTTTCCAGCCTCTAGAATTACAATAGGTTGATGAGCTTTCCGCTCCGCTAAGCCTGAAGTTTTGGCCTTGATCTCATTTCCTTGTACCGTCACGAGTTGAACAGTTGTTTGAGCATTTAGATGTGCTGAACCTAAAAATGCTGATAGGAAACCGAGTAAAAAGAACTTTTTCATATAATGAGCAGATTAGTTTGAACTAAAAGTTACCTAAAAAATATAACTTACGGAATGCTGATTTACAGATTTTTACAAGTGTTAACAAAATATTTGACTGTGCATAAGAAGCAAGAGATTGTTTATTAAGTCATTTGTCTCTTTAGTATAGTTGTATGGGAAAGTAGGAGAGAATATGCATACAATTTTGAACACTAGGATATTTACCGATATCCATTTGTGATCGAAATTAGACTATTTATAGAACCATTCTTATATTAGGTAAGTATGCGGAATTTTTATTTTCTTTTATTTTTCACGCTCTTTTTTTATCCAAATCTTGGCTTTGCCCAGACGGATTCATTGACTTTTTCTTTTGGAAAAAATGAAGGAAGTCATCCCCAAAACTATGTGCTTACCGGAAGAATTCTAGATAAGATTTCCTTGGAACCTATAGATGGTGCAGGGATCCATGTTGATGGTATTTATACTGGAATTAATTCGGATCGATTTGGCACTTATTACATCAAAATTTCTCCTGGTGATCATACAGTGACTTTCAGGCATGTTTCCAAAATCCCGATTTCTATTCAGGTAATACTATACGCCGATGGAGTAGTGAATCTGAAAATGCAAGATAAAAGCTATGAGCTGGAGGGAGTAGTTGTGATGTCTGATGAGCCGGATCGCAATGTCAGGAATCCGATTACAGGTATGACCAAACTGACCACTCGGGAACTTCAGGCAATTCCTGCTTTCCTTGGAGAAGCGGATATTTTCAAAGGATTGCAGCTTCTTCCGGGAGTGAGTTCGGTAGGCGAGGGCACTTCAGGCATTAATGTGCGAGGGGCTAAAACAGATCAAAACCTACTGTTGATGAATGAGGCTTTGGTATTAAGTTCCAACCATGCTTTGGGTTTTCTTTCTGCTTTCAATACAGATGTTACCGAGACTTTCACATTGTATAAAGGCAATCTTCCTGCAAAATTTGGTGGCAGAGCAGGTTCTGCTCTGGATATAACGATGCGGGATGGCAATAAAAAAAGCTGGCGTGGACAAGCGGGTGTAGGAACTTCCAATGCCAAGCTTTTGCTGGAAGGCCCTTTAGTGAAGGAGAAAGTTTCCTTGATTCTAGGAGGGCGTATATCAAATACTAATTGGCTGCTGAAGCAAGCGCGGGATTACGATATCAAAAATAGCAAACTCGACTTTTACGATATCTATGCTGGGCTGAATTGGGAGATAGCAACTGGCCATACGATTGAAGCCAATACGATGATTACCAGCGATTATTTTAAATTCTCCAATGAGTTTGGATACGATTGGACTAATCGGGTTAGTTCCTTGAGATATCAAGGTGTATTGACTGAAAACTTATCATTTTCAGCCCTAATTGCTGATGCAAATTTCAATAACGCATTTTTTGATCCTGAGGGAATAGATGCAGCAAGAGTAGATAATGGAATGAATTACCAGCAAGGAAAGTTGTCAGGAGTTTGGGCCAATTCGGATTTTGCAGTCACCGGTGGATTGGAAGGGATTTACTACAAAGGCAAGCCAGAAGAGCTTTCTCCCTATGATAATTTGTCCGTCACAGAAAAGTCCCAAGTTGGAAAGGAGCGAGGCTTGGAGTTGTCTGCATTTGCATCTTTGGAATGGGAGATAAGTAAAGAGACTGGAATAGTGGCGGGTCTTCGCTACTCCACTTATAATCAATTCGGTCCAGACACAGTCTTTCAATACAAGGCGAATGAACCTATCACAGCTGATAATATTATTGGATCTGAGGTAATAAATAAAGGAAGTATTCAAAGCTATGCTGGGCTAGAACCGAGATTTTCTTTGCGACAAAATATTAATTCAAATTCATCGGTGAAGCTGAGTTATTCGCGATTGTACCAATACATTCAATCAGTTTCAAATACGTTTGGACCCACACCAATCGACCTATGGCAGTTGAGTACTACTTATATTCCTCCCCAGCGTTCGGACAGTTTTTCTCTGGGCTATTTCAAGAACGCCAAGGATAATAAATGGGAGTTTTCTATTGATGGATTTTATCGTGTGACAGAAAATCAAGTGGAATACAGAGACTTTGCGGAGATATTTCAAAATCCGCACATGGAGACGGAACTGGTATTTGGCAAAGGGAAAGCTTATGGAGTAGAGTTTTTGGTGAAAAAGAATTTGGGGGTTTTCACTGGCTGGTTGGCCTATACCTATTCCCGTTCATTTTTCAGGGCAACCAGTGCATTTTCCGAAGAGCAAATCAATCAAGGTGAATGGTTTCCTTCAAACTACGATAAGCCGCATGAGGTGAATTTTATTGTAAGTCGTAAAATGTATCCAAACGGCCTATTGAATCTAAGCATAAATTACAGCACTGGAAGACCGATAAATGCGGTAAACGCTAGCTACATACTAGGAGGGCTCATTGTCCCAGATTATAGCAATCGAAATGAATACAGAATACCGGATTATTTCCGTGTAGACATCTCTTACAACTTAGAAAAAGTGTTTTCAAAAAATGGGGATAGTTTGAATCTAAGTATTTACAATTTGTTGGGAAGAAGAAATGCCTATTCAGTTTTTTGGAAAAAAGATGGCGATGCCCAGCAATTAAAACCTTTTCGATTGGCAATTTTGGGAGCCATTTTCCCATCTATTTCATATAGTATTCAATTTGGAGGATGTAAGGATGAGTAGGCAGTTATCAGTTATCAGCTATCAGTTTTCTGAGTTTAAAGCTCGGCTTATAGTTTTTGGAATATTTGTAATTCTGGTCTTAATGATTGGGTCTTGCGTGGAGAAAATTGATTTCCCTCTCGATAAAGGGAAGGCTAAACTGGTAGTTTCCGGGCAAATCTCAAACCTATCTGAGCATAAGTATGTGTTTCTCTCCGAGACCACTTCTTCGGATCGCGAGCCTATTTTATCCGGGAATTATTATGTGCTGAATGACCTGCCAAGACCGGTTTCAGGAGCAGTTGTTTTGGTGAGTGATCTGGGAGATAATTGGAGCTATTTGGAAGTACAGCCAGGAAAGTATAGGTTGGATTCATCGGTGAAGATTCAGGATGGAGTTTTGTATCATCTTGAGATTAGTGTCAAAGGAAGAAAATACATTTCCGAGCCAGAGATGCTCCCTACAGTAGTTGGAGAAGATGAGTTAGGATATACTTTTAACCGGGGAGTCTTTAATAATAATCCAGAAATCGCTTACATTTCTATTAATACTGATGTGAGTTTGCCAGAACAAAACGGAGGATATTACTTGCGATGGGATGTGGATGAGGCTTATTTTTGGGATTTGACTTTCTTTCCGAATCCATTTAATCAGCCTCCACCGGATTGCTATGTTTTTGGTTTTCCCGATCCCGAGCGGATCACCTTGCTAAGTGGAGATTTGGTAGGTGAACTAAGCGGGAGTTTATCACAGATTGTTGCTGAGCGGGTCATAGATGAGTCTTTTCTTAGTAGACATTACTTCAATGTGCGTCAGACAAGTATTACAAAATCTTCCTACGACTATTGGAGAAAAGTTAGAGACTTGGTCAATAACTCAGGTTCTGTATTCGATACTCCACCTGCGCCGATTCGTGGAAATATCATCAATGTTGATGATGAAGATGAGGTTGTCTTGGGAAATTTCGAGGTGGCAAGAGTGATGCAATCCCGCATTTATACTACCCGTGCAGATATCCCTTATTTTGAACCTGAGGTTTGCACCTATGATAAATCAAAACCTTACGATGAATATCCAAAAACCTGCCTTAGATGCAGTGAATTTCCAAATAGTACGAATGACACACCACATTGGTGGTTTGATGAGTAAAGAAAACAGTTTGTTTGTTCCAAGTTTAGAGACTTGAAAAAGTAAGGATTTTCAATTTAATGTCTAGAGAATGCGATTTAGCATCCACATTCTTTAACCATATTCGCAATTCCTTTGCTAGTAGCTTTTCGAATTGCTTGACTTACAGATCCAAAGTTCCAAAAGTTTACTCCGCCGTCTTTGTCTCGAGTCCCCCATTCACTGATTTTTGTAATAATAGCATTGTCAGACACGATATTTCCTGTTGAAGTTTCAATCAGTGCTACTCTGATAGTGGCTGATATTTCCATGTCTGGAGCAGGTGGATTCATTTCGTAAAGCTCCTGTTCAGTTCTATAATCCCATTCTTCAGAATTTCTAGTATCTCCCAGAGTAATTCCTAGAAAGTAAGGATATCCTAAACTAGAATTCACTTTTGCTCGCTGTTCGGGATCATTTGGTTCTGTTATTCCTGCGGAAAATAGTTCGTGTTCCAGACGATCGTAGAGTTCAACTTTTGTAAATCCTTTTTCCCTAAGAATGTCCAACACTTGCAGTTCGAGATAAGCTTGCTCACCAGGAGAAAGCTTGCTGAAACCTGCGTCCCATGGTAAAGGCAAAAGCAAAACGCCGTCTGTCTGAGCTAGACAAATATGGCATTTTAACCGAGTGTAGATATTAGTTGAGGTGCAGGCAGCAAAGGCTATCACTATGAATAGCAGTAGTATTCCCTTTTTCAAAATGAAGATTGTAGGTTTTGTTTATAAGCTATGGTTTAGAGTAGAGGACTATTTCGAAACTTCACTTATCGTTCTATACTTAGCCCATTTGCTCAACAACCCCACTATTGAAAAAACTTGAAGAATCATTGCTGAACCTAAGATTAAATCAGTGTTTGGTTTACCGTTAATTTTAAAATAAGCCCCGAAAAATATCATGGTCACACTTAGCAACAAAAGGCGAAACATTAATTTCTGACGCTTGGTGAGATTATTTAGAACTGGAAATGATTTATAAAGAATAATGACAGTAAATAACTATTGGTAAAGATTATTTTAAGATTCTGGAGCAAACTCCAAAATCCTATTTTTATACCAGTCTGCGAGAAGGTAATGGGAAAGAGAGATAGTTATTTGTTCTACCAGAATACCGTCTTTGATTATGTAATGAGTAGGTGAAGAGTTGATTTTTAGTTTTTCATTAACCCACTTTTTATCGACGCTGGCTGTTTTATATCCAAAATCTCCCCATTTAGAAAAATACCTTTCGATTTTCTGTGGTGATGACATCGCAAAGCTTAAGAAAACAATGTCATCCCTATCCTTGAATTCTTGGGTTAGCTTTTTCAAGTTCTCTTCTTCTTCCTTACAGCCTTTACATCCAACAAACCATGTGTTAAGAACAATTAGTTTTTCTTTAAGGTCTGAATATTCAAGCTTGTTTCCGTTTAAATCTATATACTCAAAATCTGGGAATTCAGTACCAACAGGGAGTCCAAGAGTCCTTTCCCTAGCATTTGTGAAGATATCCTCAAGTCCACCTGGTTTAGATAAGTTATTAGTTTGGCTCATAGAATAGGTGTAGGAGCCTAAAAGAGCGAAAATTATCAGTGAAAGTTTTTTCATTAGGACGGAAAGTAATAGACAACAATATAGATAGTTTAAAGAATATAAAAACTAGGTATTTAATTAATTGTTCTTAAAACTTTAATATGCTTCCAGCAAAAAACAATCATTTCCTCGGATGAAAATCCGTTAACACCTGCCTCAAATAATCCCTGTCCAAATGGGTGTAAATTTCTGTTGTCGTAATACTTTCATGGCCGAGCATTTCCTGTACGGCACGTAGGTCAGCACCGCCTTCTATCAGATGTGTGGCAAAAGAATGTCGGAATGTGTGAGGAGAAATATTCTTTTCAATTCCAGCCATTTCAGCTGTCTTTTTAATAATTAGGAAAATCATCACTCGAGTCAGTTTCTTACCCCGCCGGTTAAGGAAGACAAATTCCTCATGTCCTTTGGCGATGGTCTGATGCACCCGCACTTCATTTTTATAGATATTCAGGTATTTCAAAGCATCTTTTCCGATGGGAACCAAGCGCTCTTTGTTACCTTTTCCTGTCACTCTAAGAAATCCAACATCTTCGAAAACCTGTCCTTTTTTCAGTTCTGTCAATTCTGAAACTCGCAATCCAGAGCTATAGAGCATCTCTAGCATGGCGCGATTGCGATGGCCCTCCGGTTCACCAAGAGGAATCGCTTCTAAAAGCTGGACAATCTCCTGATAACTCAGCGTGTCTGGTAGTTTTCTGCCAAGTTTCGGAGCTTCTAAAAGTTGAGCTGGATCTTCAGTAATTCTATCTTCATACATCAGGTATTTGTAGAAAGCTTTGATCCCCGAAATAATTCTAGCGTGTGTATAATCTGATATTTCCAGTTTGGCTAAGTCATTTACAAACTTCCTTAAGTGCTCCAATTCCAGCTCGAGCGGGCTTTTTTCAGGGAAAGTCACCTCAGAATATGCCGCCAATTTCTCTACATCCCGGGTGTAAGCTTCAATTGAATTTTCGCTTAAAGACCGCTCCAGCTTGAGGTAGTGACGGAATTGCTTGATATGGTTTTGCCAGAGATTGCTCATTGGAAGATTAAAAATTGAAATATTGGAAAATTAGGTTGGAAAGTTGGAAGGTTCAAATGTTGAAAGGTTTTAACTTTCCAACCAGAAACCAATTACCTTTGATTTGAAACCATCAAACCGAATTTTGTTTTGAAATCGAGCATAAATCAAGAGTCACACATTGCGATGTTTATCATCAATGCGAGATTCTCCCGAAGAAAATCGGGACAGGCTATGTGACGATTAAGAATCAATTATCAAGCACATGAAAATAATGATTATTAACGGCCCAAATCTTAACCTTCTGGGTAAAAGAGAGCCGGAAGTCTATGGAAGCACTTCTTTCGAAGAATATTTTGAGGGTTTGAAAAAAGCTTTTCAGGATGTTGAACTGCATTATTATCAAAGTAATGTGGAAGGTGAGCTGATCAATAAGATCCACGAGGTAGGGTTTTCTTTTGATGCCATTTTGCTGAATGCAGGAGGCTACACGCATACATCGGTAGCCATTTCAGATGCCATCGCGGGAGTGACTACGCCTACGCTGGAAATACACATTTCGAATATTTATAAGCGTGAGGAATTCCGCCACAAAAGCATTATTTCCAAATCCTGTGTCGGTATGATCTCAGGTCTTGGCTTAAAAGGATACGCCCTAGGAATTCTCTATTTTCAATAACCTATTTACCTATGCTTACATTTGCTCCCGGGCCATCTAAAGTTTATGATGCCCTTCCCACTTATTTGCAAGATGCCTACAATGAAGGTATTCTGAGTGCCAATCACCGCAGCAATGCGTTCATGCATTTGTATCAGGAAACTGAGCAGTTGATGCGCGAAAAGCTGCATATGCCGGATGATTACAAATTGCTTTTCACTTCAAGTGCGACCGAAAACTGGGAAATTATCACTCAGTCTATCGTGCAGCAAGCGAGTTTTCATATCTATTCTGGCTCTTTCGGGAAAAAGTGGATTGGCTTTGCGAAGCATATCAATCTAGCAACTGACGGTCTGAAAATCGAAGCAAATCAAACGCTCGATGTAGCGAACTTGGAGATTTCTGAGGATTTTGATCTGATCGCGCTGACGCAAAATGAAACTGCCAATGCGACGCAGGTTCCGATGTCTATAATCGAAGGGATCAAGGAAAAATATCCTGAGAAAATGATCGCTGTTGATACTACTTCTTCTATAGCAGGAATCGAGTTTGACTTCGGTTTGGCGGATATTTGGTATGGTTCAGTGCAAAAGTGCTTTGGACTTCCAGCAGGTTTGGGGATTTTGATTCTTTCTCCAAAAGCCATAGAAAAATGCGAAAGCAAAGGAGAAAAAGGGCTATACAATTCTTTGAGTTTTATCCTTGAAAATGCAGCTGGCTACCAGACTCATTATACTCCAAATGTATTGGGGATCTACTTGCTTAACCGAGTTTTGAAAGACCTGGAAGAAATCCAGCACATCGATGCGAATCTTCGCGAGCGTATGAAAAAATTGGAAAATGCCGTGGCTCAATCCAAGTCACTCAGAATGCTTGTGGACAATTCAGAGACTAGAAGTACTACGGTATTGGCGGTAACTGGTCCTGAGGAATTGATTTCAGCAGTGAAAAAGGATGCTGAAAAGGAAGGAATGCAGCTGGGTTCTGGTTATGGTCCGCATAAGCCAACCAGTTTCCGAATCGCCAATTTCCCTGCGATCACCAATGCTGAGATGGATAAGTTGATTGGGTTTTTGGGGAAATATTAAAGAAATTCAGAAAGCTGAAGTCAGAAATTTAAAAATAAAATCTATGGTTCAAGTTTATAAACTTGGACCATTTTTGTTTTTACCGCCGAGACTCAAAGTTCGCGAAGAATATTGCAAAGAATTTTTCTTTATCATTTCGTAATTTTAAAATCTTCGGTCTTATCTTAAAATCTTCCTACTTTCGCGGCATGTTTGATTTGAAGGAAATTTTATCGGTGTCTTTGATCCTTTTCTCGGTGATTGATATCCTCGGTTCTATCCCAATCATCGTCAATTTGAGGCAGAAAGTTGGTCACATCCAATCTGAGAAAGCCACTTTGGCAGCCGGGGTTTTGATGATATTATTTCTTTTGGCAGGAAAATCCATTTTGGGACTTTTTGGAATCGGGGTGGAGGACTTTGCAATTGCCGGAGCACTGATCATTTTTGCGATTGGAGCTGAGATGATCTTGGGTATTGAGTTGTTCAAGTCTGATCCTGATGCCAAAGACGGTGCTTCTATCGTGCCTATCGCTTTTCCCCTAATTGCTGGAGCTGGTACCTTGACTACTATTTTGACTCTCAAAGCTGAGTTTGCTCAGATAAATATTGGGATAGGAATTCTTCTAAATCTGATCTTGGTTTATATCGTTTTGAAAAGTACAGGTTGGCTGGAGCGGAAAATCGGTAAGACCGGTCTGGATGTCCTGAGAAGGATTTTTGGAATTATTTTGCTTTCTATTGCTGTGAAGATTTTCAAGACGAATGCTTTCCCAATCGGCGTGGATTCTGGGATTTAATCTTTTTCTCTCCTTCATTTTGACTTTCTTTGCGACATGATTACCATTTACACTGATGGCGCTGCCAAGGGAAATCCTGGTCCGGGAGGCTATGGCGCCGTTCTGAAATTCGGAAAACACCGCAAAGAACTATCTGAAGGCTTTCGATTGACGACCAATAACCGCATGGAGTTGCTGGCTGTAATTCGTGCCTTACAGGCTATTAACACAACTGAATTTCCTGTTCAGATTTATTCAGACAGCAAATATGTGGTGGATGCTATTGAAAAAGGGTGGCTTTGGGGATGGCAGAAAAAAGGCTTCAAGGACAAGAAAAATCCAGATCTCTGGTTACGCTATATTCCACTTCACCTGAAATACAAACCCAAATTCATCTGGGTAAAAGGTCATGCAGGCAACATCGAGAATGAGCGCTGTGATGTGCTTGCGGTGCAGGCCGCAGAGGGATTTGATCTGAAAGCAGATACTGGATACGAAGAAAGCCAGAAGTAAAATCTAAAATTTAAATTCAGAAGTCTGAAAATGTAACACAGACTTCAGACTTCAGATTTTATAATTTCTCCATTGTCATCAAGGGAACGTCGGCTCTATTCACCTCTGAAAGAGGTTTGTATGCTGACTCAGGATATTGCCAGCCATTTTCTCCCAACTCATAAAGTAAAGGAGCGAGGTTTTGAACAGCAGCTTTACAGCCCTGGACGATTGCTCCCATATTCCCAGTTTGCTTGGAAAGAACAGCTTCATTTTCAATTTCAAAAGGGCCAGAGAACTGACGTTCCTTTAGAATATTTACAAAAGCTCTCCAATCCATAGAATCGCCTAGTCCAAAGCCTGGAAGAGTAGCCTCGTAGTGGTGTCTATCCCAAGGATTTGTGCTGGAAGTTATCCCTGCTTTTTCAGCCCATTCAGCTCGAACTTCCTGCATGGGATACATATTCCCCCAGAATGGATCCGGGTTATTTCGGGTGGATTTCACATGGATTCTCTTCAGGCGATTCATGTCCGTGTTTTTGATCACTTCTACAGGATCGGTATGCTGCCAAACGTCGTGAGAAGGATCATAGATTTCCCCATGATTGGACTCGGGGATTAAATCATACATGATTTTCCGTGCAGCCAAAACCCCCGTCAAGTTATTGAATGTGCCGAAATGCCCTGAACTTCTCCAGCCTTCCATTGGGCAGTTTTCATAGAGAACTGTTACGCCTAGGCTATTTGCATAGCGGATTATTGGGCCAAAGATTCGCTGATATTCCAACAGATTTTTCTCAAACCCACCTTCTTGATTTCCGAGTTCTTGATTGTAACCTACGAATGTGCCGACTTTCACGTCGTTTTCATCTCCGCCAAGCAAATAAGCCATTCGGATTAGTCTCAATAGATGGTTTTGGTTCTTAATTCGCTCTGCGGGATTTCCACCGATTAGATTATCAAAAGCTCCAATAGAAAGTCGAAGCTGTTTGCCGTTGAATTTGTCTATGAGGTTTTTGGCTTCCTCAGACCCGAAGTTTTCATAATCAAGGTGTGTTGCCACAAAATCATCTCTCGTGCCATCCTTTCTAAAAACACATAAATCTAGTCCTTGAGCGCCAATTTCTATAGCCTTATCTATCGTTTGGTCAAGATTAAGTTGGTCAAAAGCAGAAGTCATAATCCAGATTGGATTTGCCATAATTAGAGAGTTAAGAGATGAGAAAAAAAGGTAGGCTCCATGCGTTCACAAACGCATAGACTACTTCCTGATTTATAAATTATGATTCGGTGTAGGAATCAGTGAACTAAAGTGAGTACAATTTCCTGAGTACCAAAGCCAGGTAGGCTTACACTTTGTGAGAGCACTAACTGTGTAGCAGATACGCTAACTACTTTAATCTCACCAACAGCCCCAGGAATTTCTATTACTTCTGTATCGACAGATAGCACTTTTGTAGATTCATCGTATTCCCAAGTGAAATCCGTAGTCTGAGGTGCTGAATCATCGCATTTAGTAGCGCCAGAATCCACAACTCCTACGTTGGTAGGGGGCTGGTAGTTAAATGTCAATAAATTGTCCAAATAACAATCGTCTATATAACTACTGGCATCAATACCGGCAGCAGTAACCGCGCTGAATTTCCAAGCGATACCAGAGCCAATTAATTCAGCATCTGATTTAGGTGGTTCATTCTCATCTTCACTGCATGATCCTAATGTTAAAAGACTAGCCAAAGCGACTAAAAAGGAAAGTTTGTACAGATATTTCATAGTGATAGCAGTGTAGATTAGAAAATCTAAAATAGGCAAAATACCCTGAAAACCTTTTTTAATTCGAAGTAACTATTATGGGGAATACCGTTTTCTGATTTCCACTTTTTGTTTCTGTCTAGTCCAAAGGGCTTGAGCCAAATCAGATGCAACCTGATCGGGATCAGATTCCTGCAGTATTCTTTTGAGTTTTTCCTCTCCCAAATCTATTCTATAACAAATCTGAAGTAAACGCTCAAATTCCCGATCCAGCATGTATGAAATGACCTTAGAAAGAAGAGTGATAGCTTTTTCTTCGTCAAATTCATCAACTTTTTCGGGCAAGTCAAAATCCTTTTGCAGAAGAAGAAAAGTTTCTTGAGACGATGAATCACTCATGAGTGTATTAAAAAAGCCCCAATTCAAATCGGGGCTAGTAATTATTTGTCTTGTTTGTCTTCAGACTTAGTCTCTTCAGGTTTTTCTTCACCAGCTGGCTCTAATACCTCGGGAGCCTGCTCACGAATAAGCTTGTACCAAGTGATTAGCTTCTTGATATCGGAAGTATATACTCTCGCTTCGTCCACTTCCGGAAGGATATGCTTCATAAAAGCCCTTAGCTCTGAATCATCTGGGTTGCTATCAAGGCCAAGATCGCCTTGAAATTCAGCTTCAATCTTTTGCATTACAGATTCTAATGGCTCAGCTCCCTCTTCTGTTAAGGTGTAGATAGAAATATCACTGAGAATAGATACACGCTGGGACATGCCTGCAACGAGCTTGGTTTTCTTCGCATCCATACTCTCTAGGATTACTCCTGTGCGTGAAGGCTTCAAAACTTTGAACAAACCGGGTTTACCGGCTACTGTGGCAAGATCTTTAAAATTCATCTGTTTTATTTTTTCGAGGCTGCAAATATAGGATTATCAATTAAATGATTCACCTAGCTTCATATTCTGTAACAAGTTCTTCCATAAACTTGGTTAATTCTTCTTTCCCGGTGCTAGCTTCTGCACTGGTGACGAAATAGTCTGGATTTTCTCCAAACATCTCCCTGGTTTTCTTCAAAAACTTCTGGATGTTTTGATCGGTTTTTGACTTGGATTGCTTGTCTGCTTTGGTAAATACCAAGGCTGTAGGCACTTCCTGAGTTCCGCACCAAAGCAAAAATTCCAAATCTATTTGCTGTGGTGGGAGTCTGCTATCGATTAATACAAATACGCCACAAAGATTTTCTCTTTTGGTAAGGTAGGTAGTAATCATACTTTCCCATCCCTGCTTCACTTTCAGGTTTACTTTAGCGAAACCGTAACCAGGTAGATCAACAAGGTACCACTTGTCATTGATCATGAAGTGATTGATCAATTGGGTTTTACCTGGTTTTTGTGAGGTTTTTGCCAGTCCTTTTTGGTTGACTAGCATATTGATCAGAGAGCTTTTCCCCACGTTTGATCTGCCTATAAAAGCAATCTCAGCGCGGTCTGGCTTTGGGCAATTTCCGGGGTTCGAATTACTGATTACAAAGGTGGCTTTCTGGATCATCTGCTAGTATTTGTTTACAAAAGTACGACATTATATGAAATGCAAAGGACGAAGGCAAACTAGAACAATTTTCCATTCCTCGTGTTTCTTCGCTATTATTGCCCTTTCAAAGACAGAATTCAGATGGCCGTAGTACCTTATAAAGACAAGCAAGATTCCAAAAAAGATCAGGTAGCAGAAATGTTCAATAACATTTCAGGCAAATATGATTTGCTCAACCATGTGCTCAGCATGGGAATTGATATTAGTTGGAGAAAAAAAGCAATTAAATATCTGAAAGATGATGAGCCCAAACTGATCTTGGATATCGCTACCGGTACTGGAGATTTTGCTATTGAGGCACTTTCATTAAATCCGGATAAGATCATCGGAGTGGATATTTCCGAAGGAATGCTCGAGGAAGGCCGGAAAAAAATGAAGAGAAAAGGTCTGGAAGATAAAATTGATCTTCAGCTTGGTGATTCTGAAGGGCTACTTTTTGAAGATAATAAGTTTGATGCTGTGATCGTTTCTTTTGGAGTCAGGAACTTTGAGAATCTGGAGAAGGGATTGGCTGATATGTATCGAGTATTGAAGCCAGGCGGGAAAGTGGTGATATTGGAATTCAGTAAGCCAACAAAAGCACCAATGAAGCAAGCGTATGCGTTTTACTCTAAAGCTATTTTGCCTCAAATCGGTAAAATTGTATCCAAAGACAATTCTGCTTATACTTATCTTCCGGAGTCAGTACAGGCCTTTCCAGACGGAATGGATTTTCTGAGAATAATGAATAGTGTCGGATTCACAAGCAACTTATGCAAACCACTCACATTTGGTATAAGCTCAATCTACGTAGGAACAAAATAGTCCTTTCGTGCATTGTACTTTTCTTGGTAGGGATTCCAGCGTTTGGGCAAGGTATGTTCGGATTGTCATCCAATTCAGGTTCTGATGACCGCACGCTGTCCTATGGGTTTTTCTTGGCGGCTCATAACAGTACGCTGAGGTTAAAATATTCTGATCGGTTTCTTGACCAAGCTACCAGTAGTACCAGTCCGTTTTCCGAAGTTAGAAGCATTCAGACGAAGTTTTCTCCAGGATTTTCTTTGGGATTTATCGGTATACTTAGGCTTCATGATCAGGTACAATTGCTTTTTACGCCAAAGGTTGGATTCTATGAATATAAGACCGAGGTGAGCTATTTTAACGATCAGATCGATTCAGAAATAATCGGAGGTGATGTTATTGTTAGTGAAGAAAATCTGGGGAAAATCATGGAGTACAGCTCTGAAGCTACTATGGTTGAGTTGCCATTGCTTTTCAAATACCGCTCCGTAAGATTCAATAACACCCGAATGTATTTTATAGGTGGAGGAAGCTATCAGTTTCGTACCAAAAGTCAGGATGAAGCCAACGTAGATGACATCGTGATGACTGGTCAAGATATTTCGCTAGAGGCAGGGATGGGATTTGAGATTTATTTCAAATACTTCAAGTTTGCTCCCGAGATCCGCTTTTCACATGGATTGAACAATATCTATCAGGCAGAAAATACACGTCCCGACCTACAGGGTGCCATCGAGTCTATCAAAAGGAAAAGCATTACTATTTATCTGAATTTTCAGTAATTCATGGGACAACACTTAAAGATCCTGAGTATCTACACTCAGGATTTTTTGTGTCTAAAGCTCTTTACTATATTGAAATATGAAAAATAAAATTGCCTTGGTTACCGGAGCAACTTCCGGAATCGGCAAGGCCGCTGCCCTTACCCTTGCCAAGATTGGTTATAATATAATAGCAACAGGAAGACGTGGAAACCGTCTGGAAGAGTTGAAGTCAGAATTGCCTGGAGGAGTTGATTTTTTACCCTTAATATTTGATGTGCGTGATAGGGAAAAAGTGTCAGACATCTTTCAGAATCTGCCTGAAAAATGGAAAGCAATCGACGTGCTGATTAATAATGCCGGAAATGCGCACGGTATTGATCCGGTACAAACTGCGAATCTTGATGACTGGGATGCGATGATGGATATCAATGTGAAAGGCCTATTATATGTTTCCAGGGCAGTTATTCCTGGAATGACAGTCCGAAGATCGGGCATGATCATCAACATAGGATCTATAGCGGGAAAGGAAGTATATCCTAATGGAAGCGTGTATTGCGGAAGCAAGCATGCTGTGGATGCAATTACAAAAGGGATGAGATTAGATTTAAATGCCTTCGGTATACGTGTGGTCGCAATTCATCCCGGACTGGTGGAGACAGAATTTTCACTGGTTCGGTTTAAAGGGGATGAAGATAAAGCGGATGCTGTCTATCAGGGAATAGAACCTTTGGTCGCTCAGGATATTGCAGATATCGTAGAGTTTGCTGTAACTAGGCCTGCTCATGTGACCATTGCTGATGTGGTGGTGCTTCCTACTTCTCAGGCCTCTGCCACACTTGTCAATAGAAAGAAATGAAGTCATTTAATCGTACTATTCAACTGCTTACAATTGCTACTGCCATTTGGAGTTGCTCTCCAGGTGAAGTGAATGTGATCGAAGAGGAGCTTGAATTATTGGAAGGCTTAGATCATGCGAAAATAAATGAAGAGCAGGTACAGGATACACTAATTCCAGAATTGGAAAAGCAGCTGACAGCACAAGGATTGGTTGATTTGGAGAAAGAGATCCCAGGCATAAAAGTAGAACTTAAGTACTCGACCACGGATAATTTTTTTGGGCAGGACGTGTATGGTGACTTAACCAAAGCATTTCTTCAGCCTGAAGTAGCTGGGTTAATGAAAAATGCGCAGGAAATGCTTCAGGCGGAGAATCCCGATTACACTCTACTGGTGTATGATGGAGTACGTCCATCCAGCGTCCAGCAGATTCTTTGGGACAATCTGGATAAGCCAGATAGTGTAAAGCCACTTTATGTAGCAGATCCCAAAGTTGGAAGTTTACACAATTTCGGAGTGGCGGTGGACCTGACTATTTTTGATACCAAAGCAGATTCCACCTTGGATATGGGGACCGGTTATGATTACTTTGGATATCCAGCTTATCCTGACCGGGAAAAACAAATGCTGGCCGAAGGGAAATTGACCAAAGCGCAAATTGCAAATCGGGATATCCTAAGAAAAGTAATGACCTCCAATGGGTTCTCTGGAATTGGTTCGGAATGGTGGCACTTCAATGCCTTCTCCAGAAAAGAAGCAGGAGAAAAGTTTGAAATCATTAAGTAAAAGTCTTTTAACAGTGTTTAAGCATAAAAAGCAATTTTCAATATTCATATACCCAACAACTCAAATCCTATGTCCTTAAAAAAATCTTTTTTCACACTTTTGCTGATTTTCAGCATTGCTGCAGTTGCACCTGCTCAGCAATTCAAAGCCTTAGTATATTCCAAAACAGCAGGTTTCCGCCATCAGTCCATCCCGAACGCTGTCGCAGCTCTAAAGAAAATGGGTGAAAAGCAGGTATTTAGTGTCTACACTTCCGAAGACCCTAAAGTATTGGAAGAAGAAAGCCTGATGAAGTATGATGTACTTATTTTGGTGAGTACAACCGGGACAATTTTCGATGAAGCTGGACGTGCTTCTTTGCAGAAGTTTATCCAAAGTGGAAAAGGTATAGTTGGAGTTCATGCAGCAGCAGACTCTGAATACGATTGGCCTTGGTATAACAAAATGATGGGAGCATACTTCCTATCTCACCCAGCTCAGCAAACCCTGCGTTTGGATGTGGTAGATCAGAATCATCCTGCAACCTGGCACTTACCAAAAAACTGGATGTGGACAGATGAATTATACGAATACAAAGACATCAATCCAGATTTGAAAGTCTTAATCAAAGCGGATGAAAGTACTTACAAAGTAGCTAAAGGGAATGGTGAAAATCATCCAATGGCTTGGTATCATGAGTTTGAAGGAGGAAGAGTGTTTTATACTGCTTTAGGTCATGTGGATTCTGCTTGGGAAGATGATGTTTTTCTGAAGCACCTTTACGGTGGTATTTGGTATGCCGCTACCGGTCATCCATTCAAATAAGTACATTTGTTATGAAAATGGGATTTGCTGGAACTTAATGCCGGCAAATCGGTTTTCTAAACAAAAATCAAGAATACCATGCTAAAAGCACAAGCAAGACCTGTACACCTCTATATGGAGGCCAATCCGAACCCGAATTCCCTGAAATTTGTCGCCAATTTTATGTTGGTAGACGAGGGGGTAAGTTTTGATTTTCCGGATGCTGAAAGTGCCAAAATCAGTCCCCTTGCCTTAGAATTATTTAACTTTGCGGCTGTAGAGCGCGTATTTATTGCTTCAAATTTTGTGACGGTCACCAAATCTGAATCAGTAGAATGGGCGGAGATCCAAGGCATAGTACGTGATCATATCAAGCACTATTTGGAAGCTGGAAAAGCTCCTGTTCCTATTGGATTTGATAAAGATCCGCTCTTCGATGAGAATGATTCTGAAGTAGTGAAAAAAATCAAAGGAATTTTGGATGAATATATCCGCCCTGCGGTGGAGCAAGATGGTGGAGCAATAGTTTTTCATTCCTTCCATGAAGGAGTGGTAAAAGTACAGTTGCAAGGCTCTTGCTCAGGGTGTCCATCCAGTACGGTGACATTGAAAGCTGGTATTCAAAACCTTCTTACCAGAATGCTTCCTGAAGTTAAGGAAGTGGTAGCAGAAGGAGTTTAATCTTTTTTATGGGTAAGAGAGATTGGTCCTGGGCGATTCTTGGAGTTATTGCTTTGGGGATACGCTATGTGGCGGCTCAAAACCCAGAGGCAACGGATACTATTTATTCTAGAATTTTCTTTCCGGGAATCCGGAATGTAATTGATATAACGCTGGGAAGATTGCCTTTTCCCAGCGTTTATTTGTTTATAGTCTCAGTGATGCTAGTCTTGGGGATCTACCTTTACAAGCTTCGCAAGAATATTGGTTGGGAAAACAAAGTACTCTATTCCTTACGTGCGTTGACAAATGGATTGGGTGCATTGATTTTCTTTTTTCTTTTTCTCTGGGGGTTTAATTACCAGAGAACACCAATTGTAGACCAATTGGGCCTAAGTCCCAAGTCCATGAATTTGGAACAGCTGAAAAGCGAAGTGCTGATTACTCAGCGCTTGGTCCAGCAGTACCGCAATTCCATTACTCTGGACACAACAGCCATCGAAGAAATTTTGCCTTATCCAGATCTGGAAAAACTTGTAAGAGCCAACATCGCTGATAATTTGGATATGTTGGGACTGAATTTTACTGGAAGACCTCGGACAAAGCTTTTTCCTCCTCCAGGCTTTATGCGGAAGATGGGGATTCTCGGGATTTATTTTCCTTTTACAGGAGAAAGCTACATTGATCCTACCTTGCATGCGCTGGAGAAACCATTTACCGTCGCCCATGAAATGGCGCATAGCTATGGAGTGACAGACGAGGGCGAAGCAAATTTTATTGCTTGGGTGATCTGCACCAATTCGGATGATCCTTTGCTACGCTACTCTGGTCAGTTGAGATTATTGACTTACCAGATCCGGGATTATTATAGAATGGCGCCTGAAGATTATAAGGAGTGGGTGAAAACTTTAGATAGAGGAGTGAGAAATGATTTAATTTCTCTGCAAAAAGCCAGTGAAGCCATCAAAGCTTATTCACTCGAATTGAGTAGAAAGACGAATGATGTATTTCTTAAGACCCAAGGAGTGAAAGCAGGAATTAATAGCTATCAGCAATTACCAAAATTAGCTTTTGCTTGGAGAGAGCGGATGAAGTGGGAGTAGAGCAACTATAAATCTCTATTGACTTTTTTAGATTTAGTTTGAACGGATCTTACAAAATTACTATTTTGACTTTCGTTCTAATCGATCCTTATTTTTCCTGATCCTATCAAGAAATATCTTTTTATTTAAAAAACAACTTATGCGCACGTTTATAGCCACTTTATGGGTGTTACTTTTTAGTCAAATTGCTATAGCTCAAATTACCATGCAAACTGTAAATGGCGAGGAAGGAAGCATGGAATTATATGTGACTAATATGGGAAATGTACCTTATACGATATTAATTGATTATACGGAACGTGCAAATTTAAACTCATCGGGTAATTCAGGTCTGGTGGTGGCTAGACCGGGAAAATCAAAAGTTGCAACCTTAAACCGTGTAAAAGAAGGTCAGACTACCAGTCTTGCGTATACTTATTCTTTTATAAAGGGCGATTATTTCGGTAAATCCAAAAAGGATCCTCTATATCTAATTCCCTTGTCTGAAGGCACTGTTGTAACAGGAAATAGAATGACTCATATAGAGAATCAGCTCCAACCAAATAAGGAAAATACAGATTATGTTGGTGTTTCATTTAGTTTTGACATGCCTACAGAAATATTGGCCCCTCGTAAAGGAGTGGTCTCAGAAATCAGTATGAATAAATATCCTGATAAAAATAATTTAGCTTTTGATCGGTCAGAAAACTATATAGAGCTTTTCCATGATGATGGTTCATTAACCAAAATAATGGTTTTGCGTCCTGGCAGTGAAAAAGTTAAGCTCGGTCAAGAGGTGTTTCCCGGAGATGTTTTAGCAGAATCAGGAGGAGAAGACTACAACTCAGGTTTACATGTAAGATTAGCTAATATGAAACCTGTAAAAGATGGTAAGTCAAAATTGAAGTATGAGATGGTGCCTATGAAATTTATATCTAAGGAAGGAGTTTCAGACTTAGCTAAAAGTGAACGCTTAAATGTGGTGCATCCAGAAGAAGTAATCACTGCAGAAATGAGCAAAAAAGAGCTGAAAGCCTTTTTGGCTGGAAATCCTGATTGATCGATTATTTTCTATTGCCAAACCAAACTCCAATGATCACTGCAACAATTCCTATATAGTGACCGAAAAGCAAAACTTCGCCGTCCAATACTCCCCAGAATATTGCGACAATGGGGATGATGTAAGTTACTGAAGCAGCAAAAACGGGTGTGGCAGTCTTTACCATTACATTGAAGATGATCAGTGCAATCGCTGTTCCCATCACGCCTAGCAATGTGACATATCCCAATGCAGTAAGTGCACCTTCGATATTTACTACTTTATAAGAAAACTGTGTTCCTGCCATCAGATAGATCAAAGCCGCTGGCAACACCATGATTAGAGAGATCGCAGTGATTTCAATAGGTTTGAGTTTTTGGAAACGGTATTTGATGATGTTGAGATTAAAACCATAGCAGATGCAAGCAAGGATCACATAGAACGCATGGGAATTAATATCTGCAAAAGCTCCGAATCCAGCTCCTTCTTTCACAGTCACCAGTATAAACACTCCTATAAATGCAATGGCTAAGCCGATTCCATTCCTGCGGGTGATTTTAGAATGGAAAAACAAAGCACCGATTACAACCACGGAAAGGGGAGTCAGTGCATTCAAAACTCCCGTTAGAGAGCTGCTGAGCTGGGTTTGCGCTTTCGCAAAAAGAAATGCAGGAATGAAACTTCCAACTAGTCCTACAATGATCAGATTTTTGATCTGAGTTTTATCGAGATTTTTGATCCTTGGGATGGAAAGAGGCAATAAGAAAGTGGCGGCAGCGACTATTCTATATGCTCCCACTTCTCCAGGAGAAAATACCTCCAGGCCTCTTTTGATCAAGATAAATGAACTGCCCCAGATCAAGGACAAAAGAATGAGTAAACCCCAGTTTTTGAGGTTGCTGTCGTTGGTGGTAGTTGACATTTAATGAAGTAGGAAAGTGGCGAAAAAGGAAAGTGGTAAAGTTGTAAATGATATATCAACTCTACCACATTTTAACTTTCTACTAAAATACGTGATCTGCATAGACATTCGAAACCTGTTCCAAAATCTCGCATACATGCCCATAGGTTTCCGCTGTGACCATTTCTGCGCGGTATTGTTTGAAATTAGGCATACCGCGGAAATAATTGGTATAGTGTCTCCTCATTTCGAGTATACCGAGTTTTTCACCTTTCCACTCTACAGAGAAGTCCAAGTGTTTTTTTGCGACAGCTATTCTTTCTTCCAATCCCGGGGCGGCAAGCTTTTCACCAGTCGCTAGGAAATGTTTGATTTCATTAAAGATCCAGGGATAGCCGATTGATGCTCTGCCAATCATCATGCCATCTACGTTATACTTGCTTTTGTACTCCTGAGCTTTTTCAGGTGAATCAATATCTCCGTTTCCGAAAACTGGAATATGCAGGCGGGGATTTTCCTTAACTTTATTTAGATAGCTCCAGTCAGCTTCACCTTTATACATCTGCTTTCGCGTGCGTGCATGTATACTGATCGCTTGAATCCCTACATCCTGAAGGCGCTCAGCCACTTCGACTATACGAATAGTGTCATTGTCCCATCCAAGTCGTGTTTTGACTGTTACGGGGATATTTACTGCTTTTACGATTTCGGCAGTCATGGAAACCATTTTATCGATATCCAAAAGGATTCCAGCGCCGGCACCTTTACATGCTACTTTGTTCACAGGACAGCCATAATTAATGTCCAGTATATCCGGTTTGGCTTCCTCTACTATGGCTGCTGCTTCCCGCATCGAGGCGATTTCATTTCCGAAAATCTGAATACCGATTGGCTTTTCATAATCGAAAATATCCAGCTTCGCCACGCTTTTTGCCGCATCCCGGATCAAGCCTTCTGAACTGATAAATTCTGTATACATGAGGTCCGCGCCATTCTGTTTGCAGACTGCTCTGAACGGCGGATCACTGACATCTTCCATCGGTGCTAGCAACAATGGGAAGTCTCCTAACTCCAAGTTTCCTATCTTAACCACTTCTTATTTTAAATTTGCACGTAAATTTACCTCAATTATGGAGATATACGAAACTGAATCTGAAATTGCCAAGAGAAAGAGTTGGCTTTTATCCCTGGTAGTCACGGTTTTAGTGTCAATTGGCGTGCTGATAGTACTTCAAGTAATAGCGCTTGCTGTGGCTCCAATGCTATTTAATATCAGCATGGAAGAGATCATGGGCCTTATTTTAGGTGATTATTCTCATCCAAATGGTCGGATGGCAATGTATTTTATACAGGGTATTGGTTCTGGAATAGGATTTTGGGTGGCGGCGTATGTGATTATGTATTTCATAGATAAAGCTGATCTTCATTGGGAAATTCAACTGCCAAGATTCAATCCTGCTGGAGCTGGGCTGGTGCTGTTAATTGCTTTGGGTGGAATGCTATTCAATGGAATACTGGTTTACTGGAATTCACAGTTGGTTCTTCCTGAATTTATGTCCGGCATGGAAAGCTGGATGCAGGAAATGGAAACTCAGTTAATGGAAATGACTAAATTTCTAACCGATTTTCAGACCATTCCAGAATTGCTCATGGGCGTTTTGGTAATAGGTATATTAGCTGGTATTGGTGAAGAAATGTTTTTTAGAGGATTGATCCAGCCCAAAATGCACTTATATACCGGGAATGCTCATGTAGGGATCTGGTTAACGGCATTTATATTCTCGGCCATTCACATTCAATTTTACGGTTTTCTTCCGCGATTATTTTTAGGAGGTATGTTTGGTTACCTTTATTATTACTCTGGAAGTCTTACCTATCCAATATTCGCACATATAATAAACAATACCGTCACTGTATTGATGGTATATGCTTCTAATGAAGGGATGATTGATTTCGATATGGAATCTACGGATACGGTTTCCTATCCTGCTGCGATGATTGGTTTGTTGGTTCTTTTGGCAGGAATCTTTTACTTTAAGAAAATAAATAAACCCAATGGAGAACTGGAACAAGGTGTTTGAAAGTCCAATGCAAGTGAGAGCTGAGATAGTGAAAGGAGTGTTGGAGGAGCATAAAATACAAGCTGTCATATTGAATAAAAAGGAAACCGTTTATCAGATTTTTGGAAACTACGAGGTGCATGTGCAGCGTGAAGATTTAATTTTGGCGAATAACCTTATCCAGAATGAGATCACGTTTTAGTATTAATAACTACAGTAATCTAGGTCAGAGAGCAATCACAGCATTATTTGGAGCACTGGTAATACTGGGCGGGTGCATATATTCTGACTATGCATATTTTCTGGTTTTCGCGGCGATTTTAGCATTTTCCCAAATGGAGTTCTACAAGCTTAGCGGCTTGGACGGAATGCTTCCGCTGAAGAGTTTTGGGACATTTCTGGGTTTGATGATTTTTTCACTGACATTTCTGGTGGAAAAAGAACATTTACCTATGAAATACTTCTATTTTATTTTTCCGATCGTATCGCTTACTTTTTTTATCAAGCTATATAAGAAAACTGATAAGAAACCATTTACTGGCGTTGCATATACTTTTTTAGGCCTTTTTTATGTTGCTGTGCCATTTTCGCTTCTTAACCTTTCCGTATTCTCTGTAGGAGCTACCTACAATTATGAGATTATCATTGGATGTCTTATGATTCTTTGGGCGAGTGACACGGGAGCTTATTTTGCGGGAACAAAATTTGGTAAGACTAAGTTATTCGAACGTGTTTCGCCAAAGAAGTCCTGGGAAGGATTTCTCGGAGGAGCTTTTTCAGCTATAGGAGTTGCATTCATTCTGACAAGATATTTTCACGTCATTGAAGATTGGAAATGGTTGGTGATTGCAGGGATTATTATCATAGCTGGTACTTATGGAGACCTGATTGAGTCGCTGTTCAAGCGTTCTATTGAAATAAAGGATTCTGGGAGAGGGCTTCCTGGGCACGGTGGATTTATGGATCGTTTTGACGGATTGTTACTTTCGGCCCCATTTATAACTGCCTTTTTGAAAATCTTCTAATTACACCCTCAGTTGATTGAAAATCTGCTTAATATTGCACCGCATTTGAATAACTAAATCAAACCCAAATATGGCTTACATTGAACCGGCTCCGATTAAGGACAAAGAAAATCCTTTGGAGTCAATGATGGAAAGATTCAACATTGCAGCTGAAAAGCTAGGCCTCTCTGATGAGGTGTACAATGTCTTGAAAAATCCTGCCAAACAAGTAATCGTTTCCCTACCTATCACGATGGACAATGGAAAAATCCAAGTCTTCGAAGGTATAAGGGTAATCCACTCCAATATTCTTGGCCCGGCAAAAGGCGGAATCCGCTTTGCTCCAGATGTACATATCGATGAGGTACGCGCATTGGCGGCATGGATGACGTGGAAATGTGCTGTAGTGGATATTCCCTATGGTGGTGGTAAAGGCGGTGTGAGATGTAATCCTAGAGAAATGTCTAAGGGAGAAATCGAGCGTCTGGTCAGAGCTTATACTTTATCCATGCTGGATGTTTTTGGGCCAGACAAGGATATTCCGGCTCCGGATATGGGTACGGGACCTAGAGAAATGGCCTGGCTTATGGATGAGTATTCTAAAGCCAAAGGGATGACTGTCAGCTCAGTGGTGACAGGAAAGCCACTTGTACTTGGCGGATCTCTTGGAAGAACTGAAGCTACCGGACGTGGAGTTATGGTTTCCGCTTTGGCAGCCATGCAAAAACTGAAAATTAATCCTTTCCAAGCAACTTGCGCAGTGCAAGGCTTTGGAAATGTGGGTTCTTGGGCAGCAAGATTGCTGGAAGAAAGAGGCTTGAAGATCGTTGCTATTTCTGATCATACAGGAGCTTTTTATAACGAAAAGGGTATCAACATCGTAGAAGCTATCGAGTACCGTGACGCGAATGGTGGTAACCTTGAAGGATTCACAGGTGGAGAAAAGATGTTGGATGCTGGTGATTTGCTGATATTGGAAATAGATGTATTAGTACCAGCTGCGGTCGAAGACGTGATCACAATTCACAACGTTAATGACATCAAAGCAAAGCTGATCGTAGAAGGTGCAAATGGACCAACATCCGCAAAAGCAGATGCTATAATCAATGAAAAAGGAATTATGGCAGTGCCGGATATTTTGGCAAATGCGGGCGGTGTAACCGTTTCCTACTTCGAGTGGGTACAAAATAGGTTGGGCTACAAATGGACTGCTGACCGGGTAAACCGTCGTTCAGACAGAATCATGAAAGATGCGTTTGATACGGTCTACCAGACTTCATTGAAGTATGAAGTGCCGATGAGAATTGCAGCTTATATCGTTGCTATTGATAAAGTTGCGAAGACATATACATTCAGAGGAGGATTCTAAGCCTATTCTATCGAAAGAATATTTTATCTTTGAGGCGTGGGGAAATCTCCACGCCTTTTAGTTTTAAACATTATGACTATACACAGAGAAGGACGAGTTTTGTTATTTTGGCTGCTGATTATCTTGGTAGCTGGTAATTACTTAATCATCTATTTCATGCCGGATGCAAGGGTACTTTCTAATGTTGCTGTATTAGGAAGTATTTTATTGTATCTGATTATACTGCAGTTTTTCCGAAGTCCGATTTTTAAACTTCCAACAAATGAAAACTTGGTCTATGCTCCTGTTGATGGGAAAGTTGTAGTGATTGAAGAAACTTTGGAAGAAGAATACCTTAAAGAAAACCGTAGACAAGTGTCGATTTTTATGTCTCCCATCAACGTGCACATTACTAGATCTCCCATAAAAGGAATTGTGGAATTTTTCCAATATCACCCTGGAAAATACCTAGTAGCTTGGCATCCTAAGTCAAGTACTGAGAATGAACGTACTTCTATGGTGGTAACTCATGAAAATGGCACAAAACTTATGGTTAGGCAGGTCGCAGGAGCAATGGCCAGAAGAATCAAATGGTATGTGAAACCAGGATCTGAATTAGCTTCGGGGGGAGAATTCGGATTTATTAAGTTCGGCTCCAGAGTGGATGTATACCTTCCTTTGGATGCTGAAATCTTAGTTGACCTTGAAGAGAAAACCAAAGGAGGAAGAACTCCTATTGCAAGGTTAAAATGAAAACTTCAGCTTTCAAGTGAAATACTTTTAGATTAGTTTGAATTTCTATAACGATTAAAGTCTTTAGTTCGTAGGGGATATATTACTAAAATTTTTATCCTATGAGATCCTTATCCTTACTTATTCTAGCATTTATTTCTATTTCACTAATTAGTTGCTCTGATGCCGAAGAGCCGAGATCTCCATTAATTGGTACTTGGGAAAGCCGAAATTACTCGGACTCCTTAGATGTATGGTTTGTGGATAGTTATAGCTTTAGAAATGACAGTCTTTTTGATATTGCTTCTACAGTTAGAGAATCTGAAATAGGAGAGGATCTAGGCTATAGACTGGTTTCCACTTCTTGGTACAATTTAGAGGGGGATATTTTTCAATATTATTATGATGATGCGCTAATTCATTTCGGAGGTGGTGAAAACGCTCCATTATATGTTCCAAAAAAAGATTTGTCTCCGGGGATAGTAGACTTTTTCAGGGTACCAAAAGGCAAGTTGACCTTTTCCAGTGATTTGCGTCAATTTACTTTTCAGGAAGATTGCTGGAAAATAAATCCAAATAGTGACGACTGTATTGAATTTCCTTCCGAAACCTTTGTGAGAGTCGATTAAGCAGATTTCCTGCTTCTATACACATAATACCCCAATCCCAAAGTCGTAAGAAAAAATATCGTGGTAGTCCATTCAAATGTTCTTCGGGTAGAGAGCATTTCTTCAATAGATTTGTCCCGATTAGCAACTGCTCTGCGGAGAGCCTGTACATCTTTTTCTTGTTTAAAAGCTATGGCTTTGTAGTCTTCACCAGTTTGGGTGGCTGTAGTAGTTTCAATGTCTCCTATCATCCGAAGTTCGTCCATGATCAGATTGTCCTTTGCGATAATGCGCTCCAGCCACTCATTGGTCTCAATCATATCTTTTTTGGTACGGTTACCAAAAATTCCTGATTTTTTACTCTCTGATTCCTTCCATTGCTGGGTAAGTGCATCTCGATCCTGAACCATCTTTTCGAGCTTAGCCTGACCAGCTTCAGTGAACTGCGGGGAGAAAAAATTTAAGAACAATAGGAGTGTTGTGATGGTCATTTTACTTATGGATATAGAATGGCGAGTCTTGCCAACTCTCGATATAGGTCGATAAGTTTATTTTTTATATACAGAAAAGCAAGTAGTAGCTCAGCTATAAAATGAATAACCCTCAGACTAAATTTCCCCTGATTCAATATCTACTATCTAATCTTTAATCGGCGAGAAATTTGAATTAGCTTCTTGTATTTCGAAGTTTTTGCGTGATTCAGAATTTTTGATTTCTTGTCCTGTAGAATTAGCTTCAATTTGAAATGCTAAAGGCAATGTTTTTTGCGGGAGTTCGGAATGATAACTATTGGAGTAAATTTGCAGTGGTAATAGAAACAGCCATGTAAAAATTGCAGTTTTCATATGTTAATTAATGAAAGGTTGGTGGTTTTATATAACCTTATCCAAACTACATTCCAACTGGCAAATTATTTCTTCCAGCCTCGCGTCATTTCTTTTTTGCCAGGAGGTCCAGGCAATGTTTCTACTTCTAGCCCCAATTCCTTCAGGTCTCTTTTCAATTGACCGGTTGCGCAGTATGTAGTAAAGATCCCTCCGGGATTAATACTCTCACAAACTTTATTTAGAGCTTCCTTCGTCCACATTTCAGGTTGTTTGCTTGGTGCAAAAGCATCATAAAAAACCACATCGGTAGGATAAAGTTTCACATCTTGAAGTGTGGACTTTTCCTTTTTCATATTAAAATATTCAGACATAATAATGCCTTGGTCCCAATCAGCTTTGTGCAATCGCTGCAAATATGGTTTATAATGAAAAATCGCATCGTCCATATCTCCATAATTGAGCTGGGAATAAATGTTCTCAGTTAGTGGAAATGGCTCAATGCTATGGTATAGAACAGGAACTTGATTTTGCTCAGCCCATACCAGTGTAAGCCAGGCATTCAATCCTGTACCAAAGCCCACTTCAAAAACCCGAAGCGGCTTTTTCTTTGGGTTATTAATTATCCAAGAATCCAATCCATAAAGCATGAACACGTGGATAGATTCTTTGAAAGCTCCATGGAAACTGTGGTAGGTTTCTTTTAATTCTTCATTATATAATGAGTGTGAACCATCCTCTGTGGTGATTATTTTCAGATTTTCGCTCATACGGAATAAATTAATGCGGTGCAGTAAGCTGATATCCCTTCTTGTCTTCCTACAAATCCTAGTTTCTCGGTCGTTGTTGCCTTGATGGAGATGTCATTTTCCGCAACATTCATTACTTCTGCAAGGCACTTTTTCATTGTTGGGATGTGCGGGTTGACTTTCGGAAGTTGGAGGCATATAGTTGAATCTAGATTACCAACTTCATAACCCGCTTCCCTTAGAAGAATCATAACTTCGGAAAGAAGAATTTTGCTATCAATACCTTTATACTTTTGGTCTTGATCGGAGAAATGAAATCCAATGTCACGCAAATTTGCAGCTCCTAGCAGCGCATCGCAAATCACATGGATCAAAACGTCAGCATCGGAATGACCGACTGCACCTTTTTCATATTCTAATTTGATTCCACCCAACCAGAAGTCGAAGCCTTCTTTAAGTTGGTGGACATCGTAGCCGAATCCTATTCTGAATTTGTTCATGCAGGTAGAGATTTATAATATAATACAGAGGAGTTTTCTTCACGGATTATGCGATTTGCCCAAGTCATGATTTCATCTCCTTTGATTTTTGATTTATTTTCAAATTCCTCGTAGTAAAGGTTTGGATTTCCAAGCTGCGCATAATTAGCAAAATTCATAGCGCGATTGAGCACTTGAATGGATTCATAGGTTTTCATTGCCTCACCCTGATTCTTGACTTTTTGGAGTGCATGATCAGATATTTCAGAAGTCAAAAATTTGGACACTACCTCGTCCAATGCTTGTTCGGCCTCTTCTGCTGAGACTCCAGACTCCATTTTTCCAGAGAAAATTACTAATCCAGGATCAATGGAACCCAAAATATAAGCTCCTACTGCAGCAAATAACTTCCCGTTTTTCACCAAGCTCTGCTCTAATAGGGAAGATTTGCCATATCCAATAATATCCGTGATCAGGTCTGCTTCCAAATATCCCGGAGCCAGTTTTGCGGGCATTTTATAGGCCTTGTATAGAGCGTCAGTAGGAACAGATGCCTCTACAGTTTTCGTTCTTTTGGTCGTTTGGGTCGGCTCTAGTGGAATTTGATGGTTTGATTGGGTAAGATTAGGAATGGGTTCAAACCATTTCTTCGCCAAGCGGGCTACCTCGGCTTGATTCACCGCCCCTGCTACCACCAATACTGCATTGTCGGGACGATAGTTTGCTTGGTAAAACTCCCACACATCTTCTTGTGTGTAATTAATGATATCATCCAGACTTTGACCTATGGTCGGCCAGCGGTACGGATGTGTAGTATAAGTCATATCCCTTAAATGATGAAAAACATCTCCATAAGGCTGATTGAGGTAGCGCTGTTTGTATTCTTCCATGACTACTTTTCTCTGAGTTTCGATCGTCTTTTCACTCAGAGTCAGTTGGAGCATACGGTCCGATTCCAGCCAAAATGCTGTTTCCAGATTGGAAGCCGGAATCGTGATGTAGTAATTTGTGATGTCTGGGCTGGTAAAAGCATTGCAGGCACCGCCGACCCGCTCCAGCTCCCGGTCAAAAACAGGAACATTAGCCGAGCTTCCAAACATCAAGTGCTCAAAGAAGTGTGCCAGCCCGGTTTTACCGAGCTTTTCATTTCGGGATCCAACTTTATATAGTAGGTTGAAAACGGCGATTTTACTGCCATGATCTTCATGGACTATTACTTCCAGTCCGTTTTCTAGGAAAAATCTTGTGTAGGGTAGCATAATTATAGCTTGCAAAGCTAAGACAATTGGCAATTCTGACTAATTGAAGTAAGGGAATTTAACAAAACCTAAGTCCTATAGCTTCACTTTAATTATTTGCACTCCCTTTATAGAGTGCAATCCAATTTTTTTTTGAAAAAAAAGCGAACTTTGGAATGATTGCTTAAGTTAGCTCCCCAATAATAACCATCAGCTCCGCTCCCTTATGAAATCGAGCATGGCTCAAATATCATATACTATAATGATTATAATTTATGCGAGATTCCATGTGGCCTTTGAAAATCAAATTCTAAACACATGAAGAAACATTGCGTAGAACTCCAGCAAACCGGACAGTTTTCACAATTTTTTTTAGATTATATAGGAGGGAAAAAAGAGTTGACTCCTTTTTATTCCCACTCGCCAAAGCTTGGAAGCTTTGAGCAGGCGATTCAGCAAAAGATTTTTTCGTCAGAAAAGCGAAAAGTGATAGTAGACGCACTGCAAAGTCAATATGCAAATCTTGAAGTTAGTTACGCAGTATCAAAGAATATTGATGCTTTGGGATCCCAGAGTACGTTCACTGTGACTACGGGGCACCAGCTTAATCTGTTTACAGGGCCACTTTATTTCATATACAAAATTGTTTCGACAATCAACCTGGCTAAAGAATTAGCTGAAGCATATCCCAAGTTCAAGTTTGTGCCTGTTTATTGGATGGCCACGGAAGACCATGATTTTGATGAAATCAATTATTTTAAGTTAGACGGTAAAAAATATCAGTGGAAGTCTGAGCAGACCGGAGCAGTTGGAGATTTTGAGTTGGATGATAGTTTTAAAGAGTTTTTAAAGTCGGTGTCCTTTGCTCCGGATATTTTTAAGGAAGCATATGCTACTTCTAAAACTCTTGCAGAGGCGGTTCGCAAGTATGTAAATGCGCTATTTGGTGAAGAAGGTTTACTGATCGTGGATGGCGATGATGCAAACTTGAAAAAGGAGTTTGCTAAGGTTATGTTATCAGATTTATTTGAGCATTCGCCCTATGAAAAAGCAACACAAGCGACCAAGGCTTTGGAAGATCTGGGTTACAGTAGTCAAATATTTCCCAGAGAGGTAAATTTTTTCTATTTAGATAAGCGAGTTCGGGAGAGAATTGAGAAAATGGAATCGGGTTTCGGAGTAGTAAATACCGATTTGAGATTTACAGACGAGGAGATGAAAGCGTTGGTGGAAAATCATCCAGAGCGCTTGAGTCCTAATGTAGTGTTGCGACCATTGTATCAGGAAGTCATTTTGCCAAACCTGGCCTATTTGGGTGGCCCTGCCGAGGTAGTATATTGGCTTCAGTTAAAGAATGTATTTGAACATTTTGAAGTTCCTTTCCCTGTCCTTTTGCCCCGTAATTTTGCTTTGATCCTCAATGAAAAAGCACAACGTAAAATGGATCAGCTAAATTGGGATGTTGAAGATTTGTTTGTAGACGTAGCTAGTTGGAAAAGGGATTTTGTGAAAGCAGAGGCGAGCATAGATATAGAGTTGGACAAGGAAAAAGAAGTAATTTCTAAGCTTTTTGAGTCTAAAGGAAAAGAAGCTGCTGGGTTAGAGAAAAGTCTGGAGAATGCTTTTGAGGCTGGAAAAGTACGATCCTTAAAGATTATTGATCAAATGGCCACAAAACTTCGTAAGGCAGAGGAACGGAGATTACATACTCAGATTGAAAGAGCCTGTTGCATTCAGGAGCTAGTAAAACCAGGGGGAAGCCCACAGGAACGTGTGGTGAATATGATGCAGTTCTACTTGAGTAATCCCGGGTTAATCCAAGAACTTTTGGACTGTTTTGATCCACTGGACTTCAGAATGATGGTTTTGACAGATGAATCTTGATAAGCCTCAGCTAAGAATTTTTTATAAGGAACTCCGGGCGTCCCTTTCGGACGCGGAGCTAGAGAGTAAGTCCTTACAGATAACGGAGCAGTTAAGATTTTTTTTGGAAGAAAGAAATGACCTTACCCATTTCCATTTATTTTTCCCTATTCCCAATCAACGCGAGATCAATACCTATGCAATCAAATCATTTTTGGAAAAAAGAGGAGCCATTATCTACACCTCGAGGGTAGAATCTCTCGCGCTCACATTACAGACTTTGAAGTTGATTCCGGGCACAAACTTCCGTTTTGATAAATGGAATATTCCTATTCCTGTAGATTTTGAATTAGTGACAGATGAGCTGATTCAAGTTGTGTTTGTTCCACTTTTAGCTTTCGACAAGAAGGGGAACAGAGTAGGTTTTGGAAAGGGATATTACGATAAATATTTATCCAGCCTGGCAGCGTCCGTACTGAAAGTTGGTCTAAGTTTCTTTCCTCCGGAGCCAAATATTCCTTCTGATTCGCATGATATACCGCTGGATTATTGCATAACCCCGGAAAATATCATTACTTTTTAATCAGGTTTAATCAATCAAGTTATGAGATTTATTATTGCCGTGGCATTTGCTGCTCTTTTTATCGTGTTCTTATCTGTTCAGTATTCCCAGGCTCAGTTTAGGGATTATAATACCATGATCGGAATTACTGCTGGGACAAATATTGGTGGGACAGTAAAACATTTTATTTCGGAACCTGGAGCCGTCGATCTTTTAGTTTATAGGAGATGGAAAGGATGGGTTGCGGCAGCTTTGTATGAGCATCATTTGGACATTAGGGAATTGAGAGGGTTGGAATGGTATTTTGGAGGTGGAGGTCACGTTGGGAATTGGAAAAAAGACAAAGGTGAGCCACCCTGGGTGGATCCTATTGATCAGGATTATACCGCTTATGGGATAGATGCAATTTTAGGGCTTGAATATAACTTCAATAGAAGCGCGTTTTCTTTAGGCGTATATTGGAAGCCAGCATATAATTTTACAAACTTTACTGATCTTTGGGAGGATGAAGCAGCCTTCACTTTAAGATATGCTCTATAATTTAGTGAATCTGATAAAATATTAAACCGACTTTTGCAGTTTTGACAGAAAATTGGCCAAAATGATGTCAAAATGGAACCTAATTATTTGATTTTTTCATTTTAACCGACTCAATATTTTGCAGACTCCTAATTAACAAAATATTATTCTGATAATTAGCTTTAAGCAGTGTTTGATTCTATTTTATCCTACTAAGCATCAAATATCTTCTACAAAAATTTTTTTTAACCGAATTGAAATATTTTTTTATTTCGTCCATCTAACTCGATTCTCAAAATTTTATTTCGTAAATGAGAGAAAGTCAAAGTATTTGAGTTAATATTTGTTAACTGAATCCACGAATCCGAATATTCGATTTTTGAGACCAATCAAACCAGCATAGAACCATTTATTAACTTTTTTAGCTTAAAATTTACTTTTACAGTACAAAAATTAACATATACTTCTAATTAGGCCAATACAATTAGATTATATAATAAAAAAATATAAATATAACGGAAAGAGGTGTAGCTGTAAGGCAATTTTGATATTCACATTAAAGGGATTTTATTTACGTATCAACTAAACTAAATACCTTATGAGAAAAGCTTTACTCTTTGTTGTTGCGCTTTTCACCTTGACCCTCAGTTATGAGGTTTCGGCGCAGCAACGGGTAATTACCGGAACGGTAATTTCCGAAGAAGACGGTCTCGGATTGCCGGGTGCAACCGTCCTCGTTAAGGGTACTACAGTGGGAACCACTACCGACTTGGACGGTAATTATTCCATTACGGTGCCAGCGGGTTCTGATGTATTGATTTACTCTTTTGTGGGATTAAAGTCTTCAGAAGAAGTAATCGGTAACAGAACAATTATTAACATCACTCTAATGACCGATGCAGCACAACTGAACGAAGTAGTTGTGACAGCGATAGGTATTGAAAGAGAGAAAAAGGCTTTGGGCTATGGCGTGACCACTGTAGGTGACGAACAGCTTGAAAACAGACCTGAGCAGGACGTTGCCCGCGTATTGCAAGGAAAAGTGCCAGGTGTGAACATTACTTCCACTAACGGGATGTCTGGTTCAGGTACCAACATGGTAATCAGAGGATATTCTTCTGCTACCGGCTCCAATCAGCCATTGTTTGTAGTGGATGGTGTGCCATTTAATACCAGCACAAACAGCACAAACGGCTTTACTACTGGTGGTGCAGCCACCTCCTCCCGATTCTTGGATATTGATCCAAACAATATCGAGAGCATGTCAGTATTGAAAGGCCTTTCTGCTACAGTGCTTTATGGAGATCAAGGTAGAAATGGTGTAATCTTAATTACTACCAAATCTGGATCTTCTAAGAGAAGAGCAGCTGAGGTTACTATTAACCAGTCATTATTCTCTAATAAGGCGGCTTCTTTGCCTACTTATGGAGAAGTCTATGGTAATGGTTTTCAGCAAGCTCCGGGATTCTTCTTCTCAAATTTTGGACCTAGAATGGACCAAGGTTTAACAGTAAATCACCCTTATGCTACTTCCTCTGTCGCTTCTGTAAGAAATGCATTTCCAGAGTTTTGGGTAGATGGTATCGTAGGTGGTACTCCAGTGCAATATGAATACAAAGCATATGAAGACCCTTCTACAGCTTTCTTTAGAACCGGGATGGTAGCCAATACCTCAGTACAGATCGCAGGCGGTTCAGACCGCACTGGATTCAGCGCGAGTTTTGGGTACACTAATGACGAAGGATTCACCCCTGGTAATGAGTTGGAAAAATACAACTTTGGTTTGGGTGTGAATTCAGCCGTGACTGATAAGCTTCATATCAACTCTTCTTTCACATTTGCTATTACTGATCTAGCATCACCTCCGGTAAATGCGGCATCGGGATCCGGTCCATCAGGTGGGATCCCTTCAGTATTTGCACACGTGTTGTATACTCCTAGATCTGTGGATTTGGCAGGTTTGCCATTTGAGAATCCAGTAGATAATAGTTCTGTTTACTACAGAGGCGGCAATGATATCGTGAATCCTCTTTGGCTAGCAAAGTATTATACGAACACATCTGATGTGCATCGTTTCTTCAATTCCACCTCTTTGGTATACGATTTTACTGATGACTTCTCTCTTACTTATAGAATAGGTCTGGATACTTATACTGAAAAGCAGGAGAAAAAGTACAATAAAGGCGCAGGTAGTGGGAGTGCTGCTATCCAGTCTGGTTTATATAGTACTGCCAACATCACCAATACAATCTGGAACCAGGACTTGGTGTTGAACTGGAAAAAAGAATTCTCCGATAGATTCGGCATGAGTGCATTGCTAGGAGGTAACTCCAGATACGATTATTTCCTTAGAGACGGGATAGAATCTCAGGGCCAATTGGCTTTTGGGCTATTCAATCACTCCAATTTTACAAGCTCCTCTCCTGCAGGCCTTAACTATATGGAAGAGCAAAGAAGAATGGGGGTTTATGCAAACTTGACATTTGATTACGATAGCTATCTGTATTTAAACTTGTCTGCCAGAAATGACTGGACTTCTACAGTAGAAGAAGAAAACAGAAGAATTCTGTATCCAGGAGCTTCAGTTTCTTTTATTCCTACTACAGCTTTCAACTGGAATTCGACCACATTAAATGAATTGAAGCTAAGAATGGCTTACGGTACTTCTGCAGGTTTCCCTAGTCCATATAATACGCGAAATACCTTAGCTCAGAATGCTATTGCATTCTCTAGAGACGGTTCATTGACACAAACTCATTCTGTGTCAAATACTTTAGGAAATCCTAACTTGAAGCCAGAGCTTCAAGAAGAATTGGAGTTTGGTGCAGAAGCAATCATGTTTAATAACAAGCTAAGCTTCGACCTTTCATTATATGAAAAGAACACAAGGGATTTAATTACTCAGGCTCCTATAGATCCAGCAACAGGATTTACACAAACTACTATCAACGTAGGTAAAATCAGAACCAGAGGTATAGAATTTCAGGCTAACGTAACTCCTATAGCTACAGCTTCTGGATTTACTTGGAACTCAATTGTCAACTGGAGTTTATACAGATCTGTAACCATGGAACTCGGTGGAGGATTACAAGAAATTGTAATTGCCGGTTATACTGATTTGGGGAATTTTGCAATTCCTGGTGAACCATTTAATGTGATTAAAGGAACCGGTTTTGCCAGAGATCCTGACGGCAACCCAATTGTGCTTTCAGATGGTGTCTATCAGGCAGATCCTGAATTGAAAATAATAGGAGATCCAAATCCAAAGTGGACAAGTTCGTGGATCAATACATTTTCATTCAAAGGTTTCACATTGATGGCAATGATGGAGTACAGACACAAGGGTGATGTGTATTCTAATACAGTAACTGCAACTCTTGCCAGAGGGGTGACCAAAGATCCGGTAGCTGATAGAGAGCTTGCCTTTATTATGCCTGGAGTTAGAGAAAATGGTCTTGATGCGGATGGCCAAATGACATATGTTCCGAACGACATTATGATTTCTGCTTCCGATTATTTCTTTTCTGGATATCAGGGCAGAACTAACGAACCTAATTTATTTGATGGTTCTATGATTCGTCTTCGTGAAGTATCATTGGGTTATGAGCTACCTAAAGGTCTAATAGCTAAGACGCCATTTAAAAGAGCTTCTATTGCAATAAGCGGCAGTAACCTATGGTTTGTAGCGTTAAACTTCCCTCCGAATATGAACTACGATGTGGACGTGCTAGGGACAGGTGTTGGTAACGGTTTAGGTTTCGACTTTGTGACTGGACCGAGCTCTAAAAGATTTGGTGGAACTGTAACTCTTGCATTCTAATTCCAAAACTAAAATACTATGAAAAAATACATATATAGTTTGTTGTGTGCGGCAACCATGTTATTTGCTTCGTCTTGCGATCTTGATTTGCTTGACAATCCAAATGCGGTAACTGCTTCGACAGCTTCTCCAGATTTCATCCTTAATAGAATTCAGCTTGATTACAAAGATTTCTATCAAAGCATCAGCAATACGGGAATGTCTTTGACAAGAATTGTAAATCAGGGAAGTGCACAATATGAAAGTGCTTATACCGCCACTTCTACCAATGGATGGTGGACTGATTCCTATGCAGATATCCTTGCTGATATTGCCTTTCTTGAGCCTTTAGCTGTAGAAGGCGAATTACAAAGACACTTAGGAATTGCTAAGACTATTAAGGCGATGGTTTTATTTAATTTAGTTGATGTATATGGGGATGTACCATATTCTGAAGCGTTGGATCCATCTAATTTTAATCCTAAAGTAGATTCCGGAGAATCCATTTATGAAGCAGCATTTACTATTCTGAATGAAGCAGCAGCTCACTTTACTGCTACTTCTGCTGGTACACCAAACGATTATTTCTATAATAGAGATTATACTAAGTGGATCAAATTGATCAATACCCTTAAGTTGAGATATTATTTGAATTTAAGACTTATTGATGAAGCAGGTTCTAAGGCAGGTATATCTGCTTTGGTGGCAGAAAACAATATGTTAAAGGTGGGTGATGACTTCATCTTTAGATTCGGAACATCCACTGCGAACCCGGACTCTAGACATGGTAACTTCGTAGGATCTTACACTTCTGGTGGAGGTACTTATCATTCTACTTATTACATGTGGCACATGACTGAGGCTAAAGGGTTTGATGATCCGAGAGCCCGTTTTTATTGGTATCGTCAGGTAACTGTAAACTCTCAAAGCGTAGACGAGATAGAGTGTATTACTCAAATCGCCCCTCCTCATTATTTGGCAGGTGGGTTCATTTATTGCTTGCCTGGTGAAAGAGGGTACTGGGGTCGTGACCACTTAGATCCAGACGGTGTTCCACCAGATGGATTGAAGAGAACAATGTGGGGCCTTTATCCGGTAGGTGGAAGATTTGATGACGATTCAGCTTCGCCGACTAATAGTACTTCACTTGGTGCTCAGGGACAAGGCTTATACCCAATAATGCTTGGTGCTTATGTGGACTTTATGCTTGCAGAGTATGCTTTGGAAATAAATGGAGATGCTGTAGCTGCTAAAACCTATATGCTTTCTGGAATCGAAAAACATATGAACTATGTAAAAGACTTCGCACTAAGTACTCAGGAAGCTGGAGCTATCAATGCATTTTTTGATGACCAGGATTCTTCTCTTGATGAGGACATAGACGCTTATTTAGCATATGTTTCAGCAGAGTATGACAGAGCTCCAAATCCAGCGGTGCCTAGCAAAATGTATGTTATTGGTCGTGAATATTGGTTGTCTCTTTATGGTAATGGCGTAGAGGCATATAACCTGTACAGAAGAACGGGTGAGCCTGGAAACATGCAGCCGGGTTTGGAAGGTAATGTAGGTGACTTCCCACGTTCATTCCTTTATCCTAACGTCTATATGGTAACTAACACAAACGCTCAGCAAAAAACAGGATTGTTGGGTAGTCAGGTGTTCTGGGATAACAATCCTTCAGGTAACGATTGGATTAATTAACCAAATAATTTAAGAAAAATATGAAAATGTTAAAATATAGTTTTGGCTTTCTCTTAGGTGCTTTGGTTTTCCTAAGCTCATGCAGAGATTTCGTCGAGCCAAATATCCCTTATTCAGAATTTGATACCGGTGCTTATCTCCGTACAATTGACAGAACAAGCGTGGATTTTGATTTCACAGACATTGCAAATTCTACATTTGCCCTCACCTTAGAGGCTGTGGATAAGGAAGATGGTGCAACAGTTGAAACGGTGGAAATTAATGTGCAGCACAGGAGATTAATTCCAGGTGTTGGCTTGGAATATACCCCAGCTGCTGGACCAGTCTTAATTAAGACGCTTCAACTTTCAGATTTTGCTCCAAATAATGATTCAAGGTTCCTTAGAACTAGTTTTGTAATTACTGCTGCGGAAGCATTAGCTGCAGTTGGTTTGAACTCGAGTGACCTGGATTGCGATGACGTTTTTGAATTCAGTGTCATTTTAAATGACAAGTTTGGTCGCTCTTTTAATAGAGACAACGTTTCTGGAAACATTGCTGGCGCTCCATTCTATGATTCTCCATTTCAATATTTTGTTGATGTAGAATGTGAATAATTTTAATAAGTAGTTTTTGAAGTAAAGCAGCGCTCAAAAGGCGCTGCTTTTTTTGTTCTACATCTTTCCCATATTTCAGATACGTCTTATTGGAGCAGGAAACTCCAATTATTTTTGCATTCATCTCTATAAAAGGCAATGCTGAAATCCATCAAGCTTGAATGATAAGTTTTGTATATTTGGAAAGTCAAATAAGCAATTTTTTATTCCAATTTTAAGAAGTTAGCTTTGGGTTCTTCTTCAAATATTAACAATGGATAAGTTTTCTTATATCGCTAACGCTCATGTGTCTTATATAGATGAGCTATACTCTTCTTACAAGAGTGACCCAGAATCAATCGACCCAAGTTGGAAAGAGTTTTTCGATGGCTTTGACTTCGCGCTTACTAATTATGGTGAGGAAGAAAATGCTTCATCGTCAAATGGCAAAGCCTCTGCTCCTCCTGCCAAAAATGGTGCGCTGGCTACCCCAGGCACTATTATGGACATGGAGCAATTACCAAAAGAAATAAAGGTAAGAGCATTGATCCATGCCTATAGGTCCCGAGCTCATTTAAGGTCTAAGACTAATCCTGTACGGGAGCGAAGAGATAGAAAAGCATTGATTGATCCCCAAGACTTCGGTTTGGGTCAGGATGATATGAATACCGAATTTCAAGCCGGAAATGAGATAGGAATAGGAACTGCTAAGTTTTCCAAAATTCTAGAATCTCTGAAATCAATTTACGAAGGATCCGTAGGATTTGAATATTTATACATTCGCGATCCGGAGATGTTGGATTGGTTTAAAACTAAAGTAGAAAAAGATGCTTTGGCGTTTAATCCTACACATGAAGAGAAAAAAAGAATCCTTTCGAAGCTAAATCAAGCGGTAGTTTTCGAAAACTTTTTGCATACCAAATATCTTGGACAAAAGCGTTTTTCCCTTGAAGGAGGAGAAAGTACAATCCCGTTCTTGGACGCAGTGATTAATACTTCCTCCCAATTGGGAGTGAAGGAAGTGATGATTGGCATGGCTCACCGTGGCCGATTGAATGTTTTGGCAAATATCATGGGCAAAACCTACGAACAGATTTTTTCTGAATTCGAAGGTACTGCAAAGCCTGATTTGACGATGGGCGATGGTGATGTAAAGTATCACATGGGATATTCCAGTGACATCGTTACACATTCTGAAAATAAAGTCCACTTGAAACTGGCCCCGAATCCATCTCATTTGGAAGCTGTTGATCCTGTAGTTGAGGGTTTCCTTCGTGCAAAAATCGATTCTGAATACAAGGGTGATGTAACAAAAGCACTTCCTATTTTGATTCATGGTGATGCAGCTGTAGCTGGACAGGGAATCGTCTATGAAGTGACGCAGATGGAAAGCCTGAAAGGTTACAATACTGGAGGAACCATACACTTTGTAATCAACAATCAGGTGGGCTTTACTACTGATTTTGACGACGCGCGTTCTTCTATTTACTGTACCGATATTGCAAAGATCATTGACGCGCCAGTTATTCATGTGAATGGAGATAATGCAGAATCTGTTGTTTTCGCAGCAAAACTTGCTGCTGAGTTCAGACAGAAATTCAGCCGTGATATTTTTGTGGACATGGTCTGCTACAGGCGGCATGGACATAATGAGTCTGATGAACCGAAATTTACCCAGCCAGAACTTTATAATATTATCTCCAAGCATCCGAATCCAAGAGAAATTTATGTGAAGCGTCTAGCTGAGCGGGGTGATGTGGAGGCGAAGTTAGCTTCGCAAATGGATGAGGAATTCAGACAATTGCTTCAGGATCGCTTGAATCTAGTGAAGGAAAAACCACTTCCATATCAGGCAACCCGATTTGAGCAGGAGTGGAGCAGTTTGAGAAGATCCAAGCCAGAAGACTTTGATCAGTCGCCACAGACTGGCGTAACTCAGGAGCAAATAGAAAAAGTAGCAGAAGCTCTTACTGTAATCCCTAAAGGATTTAAACCGCTTAAGCAGATTGAAGCTCAGTTGAAACAAAGAAAGGATATGTTTTTCAAGTCAAAATCATTGAACTGGGCAGCAGCAGAATTGCTTGCTTACGGCGCTTTGACATTAGAAGGAAAGACAGTTCGATTGACTGGGCAAGATGTCCAAAGAGGTACATTCTCGCACCGTCATGCGGTACTGCACGACGCTAATACTAATAAAGCCTACAATTCTCTCAAGGAAATGAAGGATAGAAAAGGTGAATTCTATATCTACAATTCACTTCTTTCTGAATACGCGGTTTTAGGTTTTGAATATGGTTATGCCATGGCAAATCCAAATGCACTTACCATCTGGGAAGCACAATTTGGTGATTTTGCCAATGGAGCGCAGACTATGATTGACCAGTTTATCACCTCTGGTGAATCGAAATGGCAAAAAATGAACGGTTTAGTAATGCTTCTTCCTCATGGTTATGAAGGCCAAGGACCGGAGCACTCTAATGCCCGTCCGGAAAGATTTCTTCAGCTTGCTGCTGAATACAACACTGTTGTCGCTAACGTAACTGAGCCGTCTAACTTCTTCCACTTGTTGCGGAGACAGTTGGCTTGGGAGTTTAGAAAGCCTTGCATCGTGATGTCACCTAAGTCATTGCTGAGACATCCCAAGGTCGTTTCTCCACTTTCAGAATTTACGTCTGGCACATTTAGAGAAGTACTTCCAGATACTACTGCGAATGCAAATGATGTGAAGCGTGTGGTGCTTTGCTCTGGAAAGATTTACTACGATTTGGAAGAAGCAAGAGAAAAAGAAAAGGTGAAAGATGTTGCAATCGTAAGAATTGAACAACTTCACCCACTTCCTAAGAAGCAAATGCTTGAAGTATTGGCTGCATATCCCGAGGCTGAGGTTGTGTGGGTTCAAGAGGAACCTTCCAACATGGGCTATTGGAATTATATTCTTAGACTCCTCTACAATGAGTTGCCAATGGAAGTAATCGCCCGTAAAGCAAGTGCTTCTCCTGCAACTGGATATAATAAAGTCCATGTGGAAGAGCAAAAGAACATTATTGCTCAAGCACTTAAATTGAAATAATTACAGCTCTTTTTATAAAGACATCCAAAATAATCGTATCATTTTGTTCCTCTCTTTTTGACTACAAAAGAGAAAAAAAGAAAAACTTATGAGCAAAGAAATTAAAGTCCCAGCGGTAGGAGAATCCATCACGGAAGTAACTATCGGTCAATGGTTTAAAAAAGATGGAGAGGAAGTTCAGATGGACGAAGTCCTTTGTGAACTGGAATCTGATAAAGCCACTTTTGAGTTGCCGGCAGAAGCTGCGGGTGTCCTTAGAATCAAAGCCCAAGAAGGTGATGTACTGGAAATAGGAGCTGTGATCTGTGAAATTGACGAAACTGGAACTCCGGGTAAATCTGAGCCAGCTCCTGAAGCTGCACCCAAATCAGAAGAGAAATCCTCGGAAACAAAAGCTACAGGAGAAGTAAAAGAAATGGTTGTGCCGACTGTTGGTGAGTCTATCACGGAAGTTACCTTGGCAAACTGGATAAAAAGTGACGGAGATTATGTGAAGTTGGATGAAATCATCGCTGAGGTAGATTCTGATAAGGCTACTTTTGAATTGCCAGCTGAGGCATCAGGTATTCTTCGTCATGTGGCGCAAGAAGGAGATGTGCTTGAGATTGGTGGAATGATCTGTAAAATCGAAGTGACGGAAGGCGAGCCAACGGCTGCGGCTAGTTCTGAATCTTCTTCTGAATCAGCTCCAGCAGCTGCCTCAGGAAATACAAACTATGCTACTGGACATGCATCTCCAGCAGCTTCGAAGATTTTAGCAGAAAAAGGAGTTTCTCCTGAGTCTGTAAAAGGATCTGGAAAAGACGGTAGAATTACTAAAGAAGATGCTCAATCTGCTCAAAAAGCTGCTCCAGCTCCAGCAAAAGCTGAAAGCAAACCAGCGGCGGCTTCTGCTCCTGCACCAGTTTCTGGATCTAGAAACGAGCGAAGAGAGAAAATGTCATCTTTGAGAAAAACAGTCGCTAAGAGATTGGTTTCTGTAAAGAATGAGACAGCCATGTTGACCACATTCAATGAGGTGAACATGAAGCCGATTATGGATTTGAGATCCAAATTCAAAGAGCAATTCAAAGAGAAGCATGGCGTAGGACTTGGTTTCATGTCCTTCTTCACCAAAGCTGTTTGCGTAGCGCTTCAGGAATGGCCTGCTGTAAATGCTAAAATTGACGGAAACGAAATCGTTTACAACTATTACTGTGATATCTCAATTGCCGTTTCTGCTCCAAAAGGACTTGTTGTTCCGGTAATCAGAAATGCTGAAATACTAAGTTTTGATCAGGTAGAAAAAGAAGTGGTTAGACTAGCTACAAAAGCTAGAGACAACAAGCTTTCAATAGAGGAAATGACTGGTGGTACATTCACATTGACTAACGGAGGAATCTTTGGTTCAATGATGTCAACACCTATCATCAATGCTCCACAATCTGCAATCCTAGGAATGCACAACATCGTTCAACGCCCAATGGCTGTGAATGGTGAGGTTGTTATCCTTCCGATGATGTACTTGGCACTTTCTTATGATCACAGAATCATCGATGGCCGTGAGTCAGTTAGCTTCCTGGTTCGAGTAAAAGAATTGCTTGAAGATCCTACAAGATTGTTGTTTGGAGTTTAATTGTTGTACAAAGTACCAAGTACAATGTACAACGTGTTGGAGCATAGGTAATCATGTTGTTTTGGGTTAAATTGATAGCTGATTTTTAACCTAAAACACAATCCTATGAATCGTTTCAAAGAATTACTTGTTTGGCAAAAAGCCATCGATTTAGCTGTTGAAGTTTACCATATCACCGAGAAATTACCTAAAGAAGAACGGTATGGTTTGATAAGCCAGATCAATAGAAGTGTTATTTCGATTCCATCAAATATTGCTGAAGGTGCAGGGAGAAACACAAGTAAAGAATTTAATAATTTCTTGGGAATAGCCCAGGGATCCTCTTTTGAATTAGATACTCAGTTGATTATTTCTAATCGCCTGAATTTTATTTCGAGAGAAGAATATCAAAAAGTAGAATTACAGCTTGAGCATATTCAGAATATGATTGCCAAGCTTAAGAAAAGTCTAAATGTTTAATTTCCGGATACTTGGTACTTTGTACTTAGTACCTGGTACAAAGACAATAAAATGTACGACGTAATAGTTATAGGCTCTGGACCAGGTGGATATGTAGCAGCGATTCGCTGTGCGCAACTTGGGTTGAAAACCGCCATTGTTGAAAAATACCCAACGCTAGGAGGGACTTGCTTGAATGTGGGTTGTATCCCGTCCAAGGCATTGTTGGATTCCTCTGAGCATTATCATAATGCAGCTCACACTTTCGAAACTCACGGCATTAAGTTGAGCAATTTGAAAGTTGATTTGAAGCAAATGATTACCCGTAAGAATGATGTGGTAAAGCAAAATACAGATGGGATTGATTACTTGATGAAGAAGAACAAAATCGATGTTCATCAAGGAGTTGGCTCTTTTGTAGATAAAACTACTGTGAAAGTGACTAAAGATGACGGTTCTGCTTCTGATATTCAGGGTAAAAACATCATCATAGCAACCGGTTCTAAACCATCTACTTTGCCTTTCATCAAGATTGACAAAGACAGAGTAATCACTTCTACTGAAACTTTGAACTTGAAAGAGATTCCAAAGCATCTAGTAGTTATAGGTGGCGGAGTTATCGGCTTGGAGCTAGGTTCTGTGTATGCGAGATTAGGAGCGAAAGTTTCTGTCATTGAATTTATGGATTCATTAATTCCTACCATGGATCGCACCATGGGCAAAGAACTTCAGAAGTCTTTGAAGAAAATAGGTTTCGAATTTTTCCTAAAGCATAAAGTAACATCTGTAGAAAGCAAAGGCGAAGAAGTAACGGTGAAAGCTGAAAATTCAAAAGGCGAGACAGTAGAAGTAAAAGGCGATTATGTCTTGGTTTCTATAGGTAGAAGACCATACACCGAAGGATTGAATGCGGAAGCTGCAGGTGTGAAAATCACCGACAGAGGTCAAGTGGAGGTGAATGATCATCTTCAGACTAATGTGCCAAATATCTATGCAATCGGTGATGTTGTAAAAGGCGCAATGCTAGCTCACAAAGCTGAAGAAGAAGGTGTTTTTGTTGCTGAGACTATTTTGGGTCAAAAGCCGCATATCAATTATAACCTGATTCCTGGTGTAGTTTATACATGGCCGGAAGTAGCTGCAGTTGGATATACCGAAGAGCAATTGAAGGAAAAAGGCATCAAGTACAAAGCTGGTAAATTCCCTTTCATGGCTTCAGGCCGTGCAAGAGCTTCCATGGATACTGATGGCTTGGTGAAAGTCTTGGCAGATGCTGAGACAGATGAGATTCTTGGCGTTCACATGATCGGCCCAAGAACTGCTGATATGATAGCTGAAGCAGTAGTAGCAATGGAATATAGAGCATCTGCTGAAGATATCGCCAGAATGTCTCATGCTCATCCGACTTACACAGAGGCTTTCAAAGAAGCTTGTCTAGCTGCTACAGACAATAGAGCGCTACATATATAAGTCAATAAATATAAATTTAGAATGAGCCATTCGGAGAGATTTGAATGGCTTTTTCTTTGGTCGAATTTTTGGTTTAATTAGCGTATGAAGTTTAAAATTGCCATTATCGGCGCTGGGAATGTTGCTTGGCATCTCGCTCCAGCCTTAGAAGATGCAGGACATGTCATCACAGAGGTTTATGCGCGCACGATAAAAAGTGCAGAGAATATAACTGGTCGGGTTTATGCGGGAGAGCCCAAAGATGATTTGGATTTTTCAGCTAGTGAGGCAGATATTTTTATTTTGGCGGTCAAAGATTCCGCGATACTTGAAGTCGCAGATGAGATAATTTTGCCAGAGGATAGTATTCTAGTCCATACTTCAGGTTCAGTTGCTTTAGATATTTTAAATTATAGCTCGGCTACTTATACTGGTATTTTTTACCCTTTGCAGTCCTTTACCAAAGGACGAAAAATTGAATTTGATGAAATTCCTTTTTTGCTGGAGTCTGATGATGAAGAGACTTTGCAAAAACTTAAAAAGCTAGCTAAAAGCTTATCCCCTCTGACTTATACTGTGAGATCAAAAGATAGGAAAGCCATGCATATTGCAGCTGTTTTTGCAAGCAATTTCTCCAATCATATGATTAGAATAGCGGAGGAAGTAATGCACCGGCAAGGATTGGATTTTGAAATGCTCAAACCGCTGATTATTGAGACGATTTCCAAAAGTCTTCAGATAGGAGCGAAGGCTGCTCAAACAGGCCCTGCAATTCGGGAGGATTATGAAACCCTGGAAGACCATCATCGCTTTTTGAGCTATAATGAGAATTTTGCTGAGATCTATAGATTGGTCTCTCAGGATATTATAGATAGTTAATCAGCGGAGAATTGTTCTTAGAATTTGTGGAATCCTTTTATCCAAATCAACCCCGTTTTTATGGTTTGGGAATATCTTTTAGCCTCAATTCGAATAAATCAGTCCGTCGATCTTTCAGATTTCTTACACTGCCGAATTGATTAAGTTCCCTTAGCAATGAAAGATCTACGTCTGCGATTAACGTCATTTCATTATTTGGTGTAGCCTCAGCTTTGATTCCGTTGCTTGGAAAAGGGAAGTCACAAGGCGTGATTACCATGGATTGCGCGTATTGCATATCCATGTTGTGAACTTTAGGCAGATTCCCAACACTTCCAGCCATGGCTACATAGCATTCATTTTCTATAGCTCTTGCCATCGCGCAGTTCCTTACTCTAGAATAGCCGTTTTGTGTATCTGTTAAAAATGGAATAAATAAAATGTCCATTCCTTCGTCAGCTAGAATTCTGCTGAGCTCCGGGAACTCTGCATCGTAGCAAATCAAGATTCCGATTTTCCCACAGTCCGTGTCAAATGCCTTCAACATACTTCCACCTTGCATTCCCCAGACTTTGGCTTCCAATGGCGTGATATGTAGCTTCTCGTAAGTCTCGATTGATCCGTCTCTCTTGCAGAGGTAACCTACATTATACAGCTTATCATTTTTGATCTTCGGCATAGAGCCGGTGATGATATTGATATTGTAGGAGACTGATAGCTGCGCAAAACGCTTGACGATTTCGTCGGTATATTTAGCTAATCCTCGAACTGCCTGCGCTTCACTTAGGTGATTGAATTCTGCCATCAACGGCGCATTGAAAAGCTCAGGAAAAAGTGCGAAATCGGAGCGGTAACCGGACACGGCATCGATGAAGTACTCTGCTTGCTGCATCAACTCATCCAAATTGTCATACAGGCGCATTTGCCATTGAATCAAACCAAGGCGCACAATGGTTTTATTGGAAGAGGCTTTTTTATTTGGTTTTTCATAATAAATGTTTTTCCATTCCAATAAAACAGCAAATTCACTTGAGGCAGCATCACCTTCAAGATAGTTTTTCATGATCCGCGCCGGGTGGAAGTCATTTGCCAGTTGAAAGTTCAAAACTGGATCATAGATTTCTTTCAGCTTTACTTTTTCCAAGTATTCCTTAGGCCCCATTTGCTCCGCATACTTATGGTAATTAGGGATTCTTCCACCGAAGACGATTCCTTTTAAGTTTAACTTTTCACAAAGCTCTTTGCGGTAATCATATAGCCTTCTGCCAAGTCTCAGACCGCGAAATTCAGGTTTGATAAAGACATCAATACCGTAGAGCATATCCCCATCGTCATTGTGGTTTTCGAAAGTAAAGTTGGTAGTAATATCTTTATAGGTATGTTCGCCTTCCAAGTCAGCATCACTTACGATAATTGACAGTGCGCATCCAGCTAGCTGATCATTTATTTTGATGACAACCTGTCCTTCAGGAAATTTAGAAATCAATGTTTCAATCTGACTTTCTGCCCAGAAAGATCCCGGCATACTTCTGTAAGCCTCGATCATGGCGGCTTTGAAATCGCCATAGTCAGAAGGCTGAAGATAGGATAATGATATATTTTCTACTTGCGTATTGTCCATAAGGAGATTGCTTAATAGGCTGAGGTTTGATAGACTCGGTTTTCACAAAAGCGATGCAATTACGGTAATTCCTTGTCAAGTCTAAGGATTGTTTGAAGTAAAACATTGGCTCCGTTTGCAATGTTTTCAGGCGACGAATATTCCTGTGGAGAATGACTAATTCCACCTTTACTTGGGATGAAAATCATACCCATAGGTGCTAATCCAGCCATCTCTTGGGCATCATGACCGGCACCACTTGGAAGATACATAGTGGATAGACCAAGTTTAGTAGCCGATTGTTCAATTGCTTTTTGAATCAGTGGATCTGCCAATGCTGGTTTACTAGCCACTTCTTGATGGTTTACGCTCAATTCAATCCCATATTCATCTGAAAACTCCTGAGCTTTCGCAGCTAAAACATGATAGATTTCCCAGATTTTTTCAGAAGAAAGATCTCGAAGCTCCAGATTTAACGTGACTTCACCGGGGATTACATTTCCAGCTCCAGGGAAAGCTTCGATTTTCCCCACAGTTCCTACCTGGGCACCTTCATATGATTTGACTGTTTCATTGACAGCTAGAATAAACTTTGCCGCAGGAAGCATAGGGTCTTTTCTCATGTTCATCGGAGTAGTTCCGGCATGATTAGCAAATCCTTTAAAAGTAAACTGCCACCATTCAATCGCTACAATACCTTCTACGACTCCGATCTGTATTCCTTCACGTTCGAGATTACCTCCTTGCTCTATATGTAGCTCGAGGAAGGCAGCATAATCTCCTTCAGCTTTCTTCACTTCCAATATTCGCTCAGGATCTCCACCGACAGCTTTTACCCCTTCAGCCTGGGTGAGCCCACTACTACTTTTTGTGAGTAATGCTTCTGGGGATAGTTTACCAGCAAGTGCTCTGCTGCCTACTACGCCACCTTCCTCGTTTGTGAAAATAATGATTTCCAAAGGGTGTTGGGTCATAGTCTTACTTTCAATCAATGTCTGAACGACTTCTATCGCACTCATAGATCCCACTGGGCCATCGTAATCCCCTCCGTTTGGTACCTCATCGATGTGCGAGCCAAAAGCAATTGGTTTAAGAACAGGGGAAGAGCCAGCCTTTTTTGCGATTATATTCCCTGCAAAATCTACAGTTACATCTAGCCCCAGCTTCTTCATTTTCTCTACAACAAATTTTCTTGCAGCGATATCATGAGAGCTATATGCCACTCGATCAGATCCCCCCTTCTCGTTTTTACCGAAAGCGGAAAGATCTTTAATAAGAAGTGAAAGTCTGTCTTGGTTTACTTGGATGTTTTGAGCGGTACCCTGTGATACATTAAGGAAAAGTAAGAGTCCAAAAAAATAGTTTTTCATTGCGATAGTTTTTCTCATTTTAAAAGGTACTTCAATAAGATAAGTATTAGCATTTATAACCAAAAAATCCTTTCCACATGGGAAAGGATTTAAATGAAATCTTTTATAGCTTATTTGAGCCAAGCAAGTTTTACTTCATCAGGAGCTTTCATCCTGTCTGCAAGCCTCATGTATCTATCAGATAATTTCACCAAATAATCCTGTGCTTTGGAAGCTACGTCATTTAGGCCTGTTAAGCTTTCAATTTTCCAAAGGCTAACAAGATGTTCGATGATTCTAGCATAATCCCATCCTGTGTAAATCCCGACTTTCTGGGTAACCTCAGAAAATTGTGTGAATAGGGAAGGATTGGATCCGCCCTTGCCCATTAGGACAGCAGGCATCACAATTTGCTTTCTCATTAGTTTTTCAAAGGCGAGGATAGCTCCATTTGGATCAATCTCAAAAATTGCTGACATAAAGCTTTTATAGGCTTTTTCATGACGAGCTTCGTCACCTGCAATTTGCTTGCAAATTCTCCCCAAAACCGGGTCTCCAGCTATATCAGCAAGTTTTCCAGTGTTCACGTGAGATACTTTAGTAGCTCTTTCCTGGAAGGAAGTGTATACAATTGCCTGATAAGGATCTCCTCCAGTATTAGCATCAAAACCATTCATCAGAAGTCTATGGATGGTTTGCTCTACGGCTTTCATGTCCACTCTTCCTGTCATATACAGGTATTTATTCAGAAGATCGCCATGACGGTTTTCCTCAGCAGTCCATGATTTGGACCATCTTACCCATCCTGATGGAGAAAGTAGTGATCTTTCTGTATTGATCCCTTCCATCATATTGAAGTAGGTTTGATAACTTGGAAGAGCTTCCTCAGTGATCATATTTCCTATCAGAGATGTCAAGACAGTGTCAGGAATACCCTCAGAGCGTTGTTGTAAAAGTTTGATTTGGTCGTAAATATCCGGATCCCCGAAATCAGGAAGGAAATCTGTGGGTTGCCAGCATTTATCAGGATCAACCAATATATTGTCAACAGCCTCTCCAACAAGATCATCTAGCTGAGAGATGACCTCAATGTTCTTTTCTAGTTCGTAATTTATTTCTCCTGATCTCATCATGGATAAATTTATGTCCGATTTTTATATTACTCGGTACGGTTTTGAATTAGGACAAATTTACTCACAAATGGACAAATTACTGATAGAAAGTACCTTTCAATGATTCAGGAATCCATAAGTGTCCAAATTCCAGTGTATTAGCTGTGTGAGCATCCGATAATTTCCTTAAAATTCTCAGAAATTTTTCATAAAAAGCTCCAAATTGGGTGGATTCTTTTTAGAGCCTGCATATTAAGATAAGGAAAATTAAGTGCTCCCAGTTCACTTAACGTGAAAAAGCCTTCGTAAGAAGGCTTTTGACTACTTAAAATAGGTTTTGATTTAGTATTCTAATTTATAGGCTACAACTTTATTTTTGAAGAAAGTAGGTACTAAAACAATGTTATCTTCAGGTATAAATCCTATGTCAGCAGTGTTGGATTCAGCATCTTTTGTATCCAAAAGCAAAGTTTCTCCATCGCCATTTACAAAGTATATTTCTCCTGCCCATCTGGAAGCTACATAATTCCCGTCCCCTAAAATTACAAGACCGTCACCTCCTGTGACAATATCATTTAGTATCGTTGAAGTGCCATCTGCTTGTAATGATTTCATTCCACTTTTGTCAAGAACGAAAAGTGTCCCATCTTCCCCAAGTGCAATTCCATTGATGGACTCATGTCCTTCAGTTACAACAGATATTTCACCGCCTTCTAGCATATGAACCTTACCGGTATTCATATCTGTGAAATAAACTTTGCCCTCATGAGTGTCTAGATCATTTAAAAAGCCAGCACCTTCTACGGGGTATTTTTTGCTAATTTCTCCTGATTCCAAATTCACTTCTACCAGCTGATCAACATCGGTGACATACAGGTTGCCGTTCGCTATACCCATACCTTTTGGTGCATTTAATCCGGTAATCCAATCTTGGGAGACGATATTTCCTTGTTTGTCAATTATTGATATGGAGCCTTTTCCATCTTTTCCACTTGGATCACCCTCAATATTGGAGACATATATTTTTCCTGAAGAAGCATCATAAAGTACAGATTCATTAGTAATCAATGTCGTGTCTGTTTCCCAGATTTTAGTAAGCGTGGGAGTTTTTACTTCTTCTACAACTTCCATTTCTTCGGTAGTTTCTTCTGTTTTTGGGGAAGAACAATTGGCGAAGATAAATGCACTCGTGATTCCGAGTAATCCTAGTTTAAGTGTTGTTGATTTCATCATTAATTTTTTGGTTTTATTGGTAAAGCTGAATTTCGCATGCATTAATAGTCATCACATTGAGTTATGCGTAATTCATGTTCGATTGTTATTAGTTCTTGGTTACTGTCCAATTATATCTATTAAATTCTGCTGGAGCAGTGTCCAAAAGTCTTTGCCCAATTGCATCTAAGTATAGCGTGTTATATCTCAATCTAGAAATATAATTCGGTAAAGTAGGATCTCCATTCCAACAATGCTCAGCTCGGTCGCCATATGCCACCGTACCATCATAGTAAGGGTTTTGTGTCTGTTCCAAAAAATCCTCTGTAAGATAAACTGCGTTATTAAGATAATAATTATCCATGTCACCGCAGAAGATGTTGATTTTTCCTTCCAATTTTGGACCTAAAGTTTCCCAATCCCTCTCCATGATATAGCGAAGATCATAATTTTCCTTCCAGTAAACAGCTACATCAGGATTAATTTTACCGGAATATTTATCCCAAATTGGTTTTGGATAGCCATCTGTATCTACCGGAGAGTATACCGCTTGCCAGATATCGAACTGATCACCAGAACGGCTTTTTTCTCCACCTATGGCTAGCTCCCTGTGATTCATGTCTTTCACTGTGGCAGACACATGACCTAGATAATCCCTGTGGCCAGGGCGTAAAGTCTTTCGGAATTCCCCTTCTTGGTAGTAAGCATTTTCATCTTCATAGAGGTCGATAGAAGTATATGCTCTAAAGTCTATTGGATCAGGACATGCGGCAAAGCAGCCATTATATTCGTCAGGATAAAATACCTGAACAGCCAATGCTTCCCAACCTCCTGTAGAACCTCCATAAAGGAAACGAGACCAACCCTCTCCGATTCCACGGAATTTCTCCTCTATGTGGGGGATCAGCTCGTAAGTAATAGCATCCCCATAAGGCCCTAAGTTTGCGGAATTGACTGCATAACTGTCATCATAATATGGATTGGCATGCTGGATTTCTATAATGATGAAGCGTTGAAAATCTGGTGAAGTCCATTTTTTGTAAAAATCGTAAGCTTCCTGCTGTTGAATCTTTTCATAACCATAGATGCCAAATCTTGCATTGTAATCGTCGTCTTTTAGTTCAGGGTCAGGAGGGATTGTTCTAAATCCCGAAAAATCAGATGGAAAATGACCATGGAAAATCATCACAGGATAATACTGATTAGGGTTTTTATCAAATCCTTCCGGTAGAAGGATGTTTGCACCTAGAAATATGTCTCTACCCCAGAACTCTGAAAGTAGCTTCGACTTAAACTCAATGTGTTTTATATAGTCAGTATCATCAGGTTTTTCAAGTTTTGGAATGACCTGATCTATAGTCAATTGAAGTTTCTGCCCTTTTTGCCAGTTGACCAAAGCTGGTTTACTATAGATATTTTTTGGAGCTCTGGCCCATTGACGACCTTCACCTTGATCCATTGGCAGTTTTACTGTATGACCATCTGATCGTATGAAGGTTTCATATTTTTGAATAAATGCTTGTACATAGTATGATCCTTCAGGAACGTCGTCAAGTCGTTCAATTGGATATCCAAAACTTTTAATGTCAAATTCAATTGGATTTCCCACTTGATAGTTTTCAAAATCCATCCCAAATACCTGATTTGTCCCTACGTTATCATTGATACCAAATCGAGGTTCATTAACGCTGTCTGTAGAAAAAATGACTAATACTCTTCCATCGCTTAGATCATTTTCCAGATCATTTTCAATGAGAATTTGTATGGAAGAGGATTGATCTGAGTTGCAGCCCCAACTAACAATGAGAAAAAATAAGATTATCCAAATATTTTTCATGAGGGGTAATTTTGTATTGAAATTTACTAATAACCAATTGATTCTGTAGATATTTGGTCTTGAAATCGTTTAGGTTTGCCAAATATTTTGATCAATGGACCTTTAGTGGATTATTTCAGGCTTGATTTAAAAAACCACTTATCTTCGAGATAATACTAACCCACCAACGTATGAAAAAATATTTAAGCCTTGTTTTATATGCTAGTTTGGCATTTGCATGTTCACCTCAGGAAAAAGAAGAGGTAATTGACTATTCTAAAATGTCCGATGATGAGCGTCTCGAAGTAGCCACAAAAATGGCTCAGGAGACTATTATAGTTGATGGTCATGTTGATTTGCCCTATCGAATGAAAGTAGGAGGGTTCACCCTTCAGCGGGAAGTATTGGATGTTTCCGTTCGTACTCCAGATGGCAATTTTGATTTTCCTAGAGCAAAGGAAGGCGGCTTGGATGCTCCTTTTATGTCTATTTATATTCCTGCAGGTCTGCAGCAGACCCCTGGTTCATCAAAGGCATTAGCGGATTCCCTAATTCTTATGACCGAGCGTTTGGCCGAGACTTTCCCTGATCAGTTTGCAATGGCTTATAGCCCAGCTGATGTGGAAGCAAATTTTGCAGCAGGCAAAGTCTCTCTTCCAATGGGCATGGAAAATGGTTCTGCTCTCGAAGACGAAATATCGAATGTTGCCTATTTTCAGGAGAGAGGTATACGGTATATTACTTTGACTCATGGGAAAGCAAATCTTATAGGAGATAGTAGCTACGATACGGTTAGACTGTACAATGGATTGAGTGAATATGGAGAGCAGGTTGTAGCAGAGATGAATCGCGTGGGAATTATGGTTGATTTAAGCCACGTTTCGGATGATACTTTTAAAGATGCTTTGGCAATTACTAAGGTTCCTGTGATAGCCTCACACTCATCGGTAAGGAAATTCACGCCGGATTTTGAAAGGAACATGAGTGACGAATTAATTCAGGCCATGGCCAAAAACGGTGGAGTGATGATGATCAATTTCGGAGGATCATTTATTGATTCTGCGTATGCCGCTGGTTCTGATAAGGTCCGTGAGCATCTCATCAATTACATGGCTGAAAATAATTTGAGCCGTGGAGATTCTGCTTTCAAAGATTATGCTTCTGAATACATGGCCGCCAATAATCCTTTTCCGACTGTTCAGCGGGTTGCAGATCATATTGATCATGTGAAGAATTTAGTAGGGATCGATTATATAGGATTGGGGTCTGATTTTGATGGCGTTGGGGATTCGTTGCCGACTGGATTAAAAGATGTCTCAATGTATCCGAATTTGATCGCAGAACTTTTAAAGAGAGGGTATTCCCAAGAAGACATTGAGAAGATTTGTTACAAGAATGTATTTAGAGTGTGGAAGGCTGTGGAGGATTATGCGGCAACTCAAAAAGGATAACTCTACATTTGGACTTTGCAAACCTCGCCCTATTTTGGCGAGGTTTTTATATTTTTTAGTCTATTATTGCGTCAATTTTTCCGAATTATCCAAGAATTAGATCATGATTCAGTCATTTTGACTGATATCTTGGCTTGGCGAAAGATTTGATTAGTAGGAAAGGAACTACATCAAGTAACTAACCACGGATAATTCATATGGACTTTAAACAATTCACCATAAAATCCCAAGAGGCGATTCAAAAAGCTGTGGAGTTGGCATCGGCAGGAGCACAGCCGAATATAGAACCAGCTCATTTGCTAAAAGGAATTCTCTCCGAGGACGAAAATGTTACGGATTTCTTATTTAAGAAATTTGGAACAAGTAAGCAGTTGATTAATCAAAAATTGGATGATCAACTTGCCAAACTTCCCAAAGTAAGTGGAGGGCAACAGCCTTATCTTTCCAATTATTCCAATCAGGTTTTAAGTAAAGCAAAAGACTATCTTAAAACATTTGGAGATGAATATATTGCCATTGAGCATTTATTGCTCGCAATATTAGCAGTAGGTGATGCAGCAGCACAGATATTAAAAGATCAGGGCATTGTTGAGAAGCCTTTAATAGAAGCTATAAAAGAACTTAGAAAAGGTAATAAAGTGACCGACCAAAACGCAGAAAGTAAATACCAGGCTTTAGAGAAATACTCTAAAAACCTGAACGAAATGGCTAAGAAAGGGAAAATTGACCCGGTAATTGGCCGTGATGAAGAAATTAGGAGAGTTCTTCAAATATTAGCCAGAAGGACCAAAAACAATCCAATTCTTTTGGGTGAGCCTGGTGTGGGTAAAACCGCTATTGTTGAAGGACTTGCCCAGAGAATTGTTTCTGGAGACGTTCCAGAAAACCTTAAATCTAAAACCTTGATTTCTTTGGACATGGGCTTGCTAGTGGCAGGTGCCAAATATAAAGGTGAATTTGAGGAAAGATTGAAGGCTGTGATCAAAGAGGTGACTGATGCTGAAGGCGAGATCATTCTCTTTATTGATGAGATTCATACACTCATTGGCGCTGGAGGCGGAGGTGAAGGAGCAATGGATGCAGCCAACTTGTTGAAGCCTGCACTGGCAAGAGGTGAGCTGCATGCGATCGGTGCGACAACTCTGAAGGAATACCAGAAATACATTGAAAAAGATAAGGCTTTGGAGCGAAGGTTCCAGTCTGTCATTGTAGATGAACCAGATGCTGCTGATGCGATTTCTATTCTCCGTGGAATTAAGGATAAGTATGAATTGCACCATGGAGTTCGGATTAAAGATGATGCGGTGATTGCGGCAGTCGAGCTTTCGCAACGATACATTTCTGATCGTTTCTTACCGGATAAAGCCATTGACTTGATGGATGAAGCTGCAGCCAAATTGAGGATGGAGATTGATTCTTTACCTCAGGAATTGGATGAGCTGAATCGTAGAATCATGCAGTTGGAAATCGAGCGGGAAGCTATCCGAAGAGAAAAGAATAAGGATAAAGAAACTGTACTGAGTAAGGAATTAGCGGAGCTGGCAGAGAAGCGGGATAGCGTGAAAGCGAAATGGGAAAGCGAAAAAGCTGTGATTACCGGAATTCAGCGTGAAAAAGAGCGGATAGATAATTATAAGATGGAAGCTGAGCAGGCAGAGCGTGCTGGAGACTTCGGGAAAGTAGCAGAGATTCGATATGGAAAGATCGGAGAAGCTGAGCAAAAGTTGGAGTCTTTCAAATCTCAGCTGGCAGAAATGCAAGCTGGATCGCCTTTGCTTAAAGAGGAGGTAGATCATGAAGACATCGCTGCTGTTGTGTCCAAGTGGACAGGTATTCCGATGAATAAAATGATCCAGTCTGAGCGGGAGAAATTGCTCCATCTGGAGGAAGAGCTTGGAAAAAGAGTGGCTGGTCAGAAAGAGGCGATTACAGCGTTATCAGATGCAGTTCGCCGAAGCCGTGCTGGCCTGCAGGATCCAAAACGGCCGATTGGTAGCTTCATCTTTATGGGTACTACAGGTGTCGGAAAGACTGAACTTGCAAAAGCTTTGGCCGAATACCTCTTCAATGATGAGAATTCCATGGTTCGGATCGACATGTCCGAATATCAGGAAAGGCATGCAGTAAGCCGATTGGTGGGAGCGCCTCCAGGCTATGTGGGATACGATGAAGGTGGTCAGTTGACTGAGGCGGTTCGTAGAAAACCATATTCTGTGATTTTGCTGGATGAAATTGAAAAAGCGCATCCCGATGTGTTTAACATTCTCCTACAAGTGTTGGATGACGGACGGTTGACAGATAACAAAGGTCGTGTGGCGAATTTTAAAAACACGATCATCATTTTGACTACAAATATCGGTTCTCATTTGATCCAGGAGCGATTTGCTGAGATGGAGGAATGGAACAAGGAAGATGTTTTGGAAAAGACCAAAGCTGAAGTGTTTGATTTGTTGAAGAAGTCCGTAAGGCCTGAGTTTCTCAACCGAATCGATGAGACGATAATGTTTGAACCTTTGAATAAGGGGATCATTCGCAAAATCGTAGATATACAATGGAGAGAGATTCAGCATAGATTATCTGAATCAGGAATCGAAATCGAAGCGACCAAGGAGGTCTTGGATTACCTTGGAGAAATGGGATTCGATGCCAACTTCGGAGCCAGACCGCTAAAGAGAACTATGCAGCGATTGATCTTGAATGAGCTTTCAAAACAAATTTTATCCGGCTATATCAAAAACGATTCAGCTGTAATGGTGGACTTGGATGCCGACAATCAGGTTTACTTTAAAAATGTTGATTCTGAAATAGAAGTGTAATTTAGGTTAGTGGTTAGAGTTAAACCCTCGGAGCATGTAGTTTCGAGGGTTTTTTTATTTTTAACTAACTTGTGATATGATAGAACACTTCTTTCAATGCCCTTACTGCCTAGCTGAAATATCTATGTTAATCGATTCTTCGATTTCTTCTCAAAAGTATATTGAGGACTGCGAAGTCTGCTGCAATCCAATAGAATTAAAGACTGAAATTGAAGAGGGAGAAATTATGGTTTTCGAAGCTAATTCGATAGAGCAGTAAGCTATTCGGCTCCTTTTTTTAAAGTTATCTTGCCCAAATCCTGTGGTAGTTTATCTGTTTTTATTACTACCTCTTTGGACTCATAATTCACCATAGAAATTTCCAGCGTTAAACTAGACTCTTCAAATTTTTTTAAATCTAGACTAAAGACTCCATTAATATCGGTCACAGTTCCGGTAGTTGAATTTTTGACTTTGATGACCGCTCCTGGCATAGGCTTCTTATTTGCTGAAAGGATAATTCCCTTTACTGTTTTATCTGGTTTGAGTTGTTCATTTTCAGGAGTGGCAGAAAGATTTGTAACAGAGAAAGCTAGACCTCCTAAGAACAAACAAAATGCACAAGCAATGCCAATGTTTAACCTTCTCAAATAACGCTTGTGGGACCGGATCAATGTATTTTTCATAAGTCTACTAAATTTTAATAGCAAGAAAAATAAAATAGTTTGAAATTCCTAATTATTTGATAATTAGTTTACTGCAGTATGCTCTATCAAATAATTTGTCAACAAAGTGTATAAATGAAGTGAGGTGCCGGCTCCTTCATAGATTCCATGGGAGCGATTTGGATAGGGCATCATTTGGAATTGCTTGTTGTGCTTGATCAGCTCATTCATAAGCATTTCGGCTCCTTGATAATGCACGTTGTCATCGCCGGTACCATGCACGATCAATAGGTTTCCCTTTAAGTTTTTGGCATAGGTGATGGGCGAGCCATTCACGAAGTCCTTCATGTTTTCCTGAGGCAATCCCATGTAACGTTCCTGATAAATGTTGTCATAGATCAGCTGATTTGAAACTGCTGCGACGGACATTCCTGTTTGATAGACTTCCGGGAATTTAAACATCAGATTGAGTGTCATGGATCCGCCTCCGCTCCATCCCCAAACAGCAACCCTTGTTTCATCCAGATAAGGAAGCTTCAGTAATTCCTTTGCCGCCAGACCTTGATCTTGGGCATTTATTACACCTACTTTTCTGTAGATGCTCTTTCTCCAATTGCTGCCTTTTAAAGTTGGCGTCCCGCGATTATCCATATCAATTATGAAGTAACCTTTTTGCGCCAGCATAATATTATAAAGTCCAACTTGCGTATCCGTCGCCACTGTGCTCCAAGGTTCACCATAGACATGGAATAGCACAGGATATTTCTTCGTCTCATCAAAATCCACAGGATAAATCACCCTTGCATCCATTGTCACTCCTTCGGATGTAGTGACTGTAGTGAATTTGATCTCTGGTGTTTTTAAAGAAGCTAGTTTGGCTTTGTATTCCGCATTTTCTACCAGATTTTTTAAGATTTCATGCTTTGGCAAAGAGACCAATCTTGTCGTCAAAGGATCTGAAGTACTTTGATGATTATGTACAGCTACTTCACCATTTGGAGCGATGTCGTAAGTGTTTACTCCTGCGAAAGCTTCTGGAGTTACTCTTCGTAGCTTTCCTTTTCCTGCCAAATCAATCGCATACAAGTAGCGCTGGGTAGGGTTTTTAGGAGAGGCGATGAAAAATACTTCTTTATCAGAAAGTCCTCCAAAAGAAGCCACATCATATTCTCCAGGAGTAAGCAAGGTTTTGTTTCCAGTTGCAATTTCAATTTTATAAAGATGTCTCCAGCCGTCATTTTCAGTCATTCGGAGAAAAGCTTTGCCATCATCAACTAGTGGCAAACTATTATCACTCCAGCCATAGCGGGACAAATCAGGATAAGCTAAGTCAACCCATGTTTCTTCCATTTCCACATAAACCTTTTTCAAATCAGCATTTGACGGCTGGTAAGTCCAGATTGTCAATTGATTTTGCTTGCGGTTCATCTGCTGAATCAGCAATAAATCTTCATTTATCCATTGTATGCCTGGGAGATAATTTTCTTTTTCTCCTCCGGGAATCGGAATCCACATGGTTTTTTGTGAATCCATATCAATCATCCCGATTTTGGCACCAGCAGGCTCTTCTCCGACTTTTGGGTATTGAAGTGGGATAGGCTTGGAATAAACCGAGTCGGTATTATTGATCATGTAAAAAGTGCCGATTTTCGATGCATCGATCTGCCAATAAGAAATGAATTTGGCATCTGGGCTCCATGCAAAGCCATCTCGCTTCCCAAACTCTTCTTCATAAGCCCAGTCAAACGTTCCGTTGATTATCTTGTCTGTGCCGTCATTTGTTAGCTGGGTGATTTCCCCAGTTTTGAAGTTTTCAAGATACAAATTGAATTTTTGCACATAGGCCACATATTGATTGTCAGCTGAAAACTTGGCAAACATTAAGGAGGAAGAGTCGAACTTGCTTCCAAGTTGTTTTAATTCTTTTGAGGCAAGATCATAAACCCAGTAATCTCCTTTTGTATTTGATCGCCAAACACGGCTGGAGTTTGTGAAAATCAAAACTTTTGTGCCGTCATCAGAAAGGCTAAAAGATTCAATTTGGATTGGTTTGCTATTATTTGATAAAGCTGAACCAGGAACAAATACAGATTTTTCTAAAGTTTTGCTGTCCCATCGAGTCAATTCATTTCCGTTCTCTACAGTGACATATGCATCACCATTTTCAATCCACTGAATAGGTTGAAGACGCTCTTGTTGGAATTCACTGGAGGCGTAGATTTGTTCTAATGTGAGTAAATCTGAAGATTGTGCTTGAAGGTTTTGTACCGAAAGGGAAAAAAGAATTCCTAAAAAAAGGAGTTGCTGGGAAAATCGCATGGCGTGATAGGTAAATTTAGATCTTTAAAAATAAAAGAATATCCCAAGACTTCTCAGTTAAGGTTAACCCAAAAGAAAAACAGGTCAATATGGCCTGTTTAAAGTTTTGTAGGAGTATATAGTTATGCGTATGAACTATTGACATATTCTTTATTCCAATTAATTAATTTTCAGGGCATTATTAAACGTAAGAATTAATTTTTAACACTCACAGATTCCACCAATAGGTAAATTTCAAAACCAGTGAGCGGTTCTTGGTATAAAAGGGAGCTGGAAGATAATTGTCAGTGTACACTAAAAATAAATCTGAAGCTGGCTTGAATCTCCACTGAAATCGAGTGTTCAGATTGATGTTTTCAATTTGCTCATTGTATTGGACAAATGCCGTAAAGAAGAGTGTATTCGTCATCGTCACATCCACTCTTGGACCGATCAACCAAAAACTTGTTGCATTCCAAGGTTCGGGTAAATGGATCTCATTATACCCAGCGTTCATCGTGATACTCACATACGGTTGGAATCTATATCCTAACTCCGCAGTCACATTGTATCGCTCTCCGCCCGAATAATACCCTCCTAACCGCGTAGAAAAAGCATAAGTAAACACGCTTTGTGGTTTAGAAATATAATCTGCTCCCATCGCATACCACTGATGTTCTGTGCCAGTTGCCAAAGTGTCTCCACTGTAATTGGTGGGATCAAAAGGTCGTTGCAACTTCACATAATCTGTGCTGGTCCATAGCATCAAAGTACTTTGGCTTCTCCACTTTAGGTTATACGCTAGTAGGGTAGTGTTATCAGTTTTTTCTCCTTCTTTATTGAAAAAGAATGTGGTACTCAAATCTGGGCCATGGTTAAGGATTTTTTCACTTTTCGGAAACCAGCGGTACCCCACCTGTGGATTGATTTTGTAAAACCCTCTTCTAGGTACGTAGCCTACTTCTGCGGTATAGTCTTCTGACACAAACTCATGCTGCCAATTCCAGGTTAGATTTCCTGCACTGTATTTTAGATTAGCAGCATGGACAAAGCCATTCCCTACATTATCCGGCCCAAAGCTCTGAAGTACCATTGCTTTTCCTGTCCACAGATTGTTTGATGAAGCTAGATTGTATTCTAAACCTACATTTCGGTTGAATTGGGAATATATCGGTGCTTCAGCATTAGGGTCTGGGTTGTAATTCAAAGATTGTTTGTTGACAAAAAGTGCAGTGATATTCGACCGTGCCCCAACTTGCCTTTGTAGTGCGAGGACAGTAAAGTTTTGTGAAGGCAAATCGTCTTCCTCTACTTTTCCAGTCTGCATATTCATCGCACCGACCCGCCAGTTCTTATTTATTTTACCGCTTAATCTTGCTCCAAACTGTATTGGCGCATTTAGCCCTATTCTTCTGGAGAAAAATGGACGGATAGTGCTGTAGCCAAAGCCAGCGAATAGATCTCCATTTTCCAAAAAAAACTGTCTTCGCTCGGGAAAAAATAATTCAAAGCGATCCAAATTTGTGACTTGTCGGTCTACTTCCACCTGAGAGAAATCAGGATTCACTGTAAGATCTAGATTAAGTGATGAGGTCAAACCAATTTTGGCATCCATCCCTATTTCCTTTCTATATTCTGTTTCTCCTCCAGCTGAGACTTCCTTGCTAAACCCTCCCAAGGCGTAAGGAATCAAAGATATATTTGCGCCTGTTTGTGGAGGAGCTTCATCCCAAACCAAAATTCCTGTGTATGCTAAAGAAGCAGAAGGGAATTGACGTGGAACTGGTGCCCATCCAGATTTCTCTGTTGTTTTCAGATCTAATCGTGAAAAGTTGATTCCCCATTCAGTAATTCCTTTTTTGTAACGTATCGATTTGAAAGGAATTTTTGCTTCAAAAACCCATTTGTCATCATAGTTGATGACTTTGGAAGTCCACTTATTGTCCCAACTAAGGTCCACACTTCCTCCGTTATACATGATTCCGTCCCATTGTGCGCCGGCTGCGTTGGCCCCAAAAGAAAATCCATTAGTCTGATCGTCGAAAGGATCCATGAAAAGCAGGAAATTATCATTTTTACCAAAACTGAAATCCCGACGAAGAGACTCAACCATGTATGGCCCATCAACTGCATGGAAATTTTCCACAAGTAAGTACAGGCTTTCGTCATCATAAGTCATTCTCACATCCGTTCTTACCCTTGCAAAACTTGTGTCCATCGGAGTTATCATGAAGAAATCAGTGGCAATTTCCGCATCGGACCAAGCTTGCTCATCTATAGCCCCATCGATGACGATCTCAGAGCTTGCTCTTTTAATATGCAGCTGATAGTCTGAGTTTATCTTTTGGGCATAAAGAGAGCTGGCTAAAAATAAACTTAGAGAGAGAAATAAAAGGAGTTTGCTCATGCAATGAGTTCTTTCAGAAGAGATGAATGGGTCAGTTAAAGGTCTGGATTGTAAATAATCTCAATTGAACTTTTATTTACTGCTTCATGCGGTAGTTCATAGTCAGGTTAATCTGACGTCTCTGGTATTGCGATTTGCCCTCTGTATAGAAATTCGCGCCTTCGGTGATATACCTGTTTTTTCTGGAATTGAGAATGTCGAGCACATTCAGAGTCAATGTGCCCCGGTCTTGGATTATCCCTTTGCTAGCTGATAGATCCGTGAAGAAAATTCCTTTCCTGACTCCCTGAGCTGTTTTTTGTCTGGCTTCATAGTTAGCGCGAAGCTGAATGTCCATGCCATTTTTCAATGTAAAGCGGGAAGTTTGGCGAAACAACCATGAATACGTTTTGGCGGTATATCCTGCTTGAATGTTGCTACCATCGATATTTGCATGAAAGAAGTTAACATTCATGTCGATTTTCCACCATTCATAAAGGCGGTAGTCTCCGCTTAATTCCACTCCAAAAGAATTTTCACCATTTAGATTATAAGGCAATGTCCTGGAATTGCTCTCCTCATCCACAGATCGTAACCTTTCGATCTTGTCATCGGTACTTCTATAATAGACTGTGGTGAATAATGTCCCATTTTCAAAATACTTAATGTGGCCAAGCTCAAATGCATTAGTGTATTCTGGATTCAGGTCAGGATTTCCGCTGAAGAAATTTCTCGAATCAGAAAGCGTCACATAAGGACTTAAGTCATTGTAAACTGGCCTTCTCACTCTTCGGCTATAGCTTAGCTGAAATGCATTTTCCTTCGATATGTTATAGGTTAAGTGTGCACTTGGGAAGAGATTCGAGTACTTTCTTGGGTTCTCTTCATTGGTCTCTTCCAACGTAGTTTTCACATCGGTGTATTCTGCCCTTAAACCTGCTTGATAGCTCCAGTTTTTAGTTTTATTCCCCACAATTCCATAGGCTGCCATTATATTTTCATCGTAAAGAAAAATATTGTCTAAACCGGGGATTGGTGAAAATTCTCCATCATCGCCTTTTTCCTCCACTATATAATCATTCTTCATTCTGCGAAAGCTTGTCCTAAATCCAGTTTCGAATTTCCCCTCTTTTGCAAATGGCTTCACGTAATCCAGCATTGCTAAATATTGATTTTCATATTCGTCATTCAGAGAGGTCTGAACTTGTGCGAGCGAAGTGTTTTCGATTGCTTCTGGTGAAAACGTGTTTTGTGTAAACAATTGATCCGAATTTTCCCAGTAATTCAAATAGGTGAAAGTCGTAGTGAGTTCATGTCCTTTCTGCTCAAAAGTGCGCTTGTAATTAGCAGAAATCTCTGAGTTTGGCTCCTGTTCGGTCTCATCTTGCCTTCGGAGAGTGTAGCTCTGCAAGTTGTCTAGCGTGTTCCAGGAATCTTCATATCGTAGGTCGGTGATTCGGTGTGCATCACTTCTTCTCCACAGGTATGAAAGTGTTAAAATACTGTTTTCATTAAAATAGTAATCCAAACCTCCTCGGATATTGTTATTCAAACTGGTGACATGTCCTTCATTGGATTGATTAAGTATAAATGTCGTATCCTGACCGTATACTTCCTGATATAATTCACCGACATTGGGCGAGCGCCGGTGCGCCAAGCCATAATTTATAAACCAGTTGATTTTGTTGTGACGATAGTTCAAATTGGCAGTGAAACCGAGATTTGTAGGAGTTCCAACGATCACTTCAAAAGATCCATTAATACCCTGGTTATTTTCCTTTTTCAAAATAATATTGATCACACCGGCCATTCCCTCGGCTTCATATCGTGCAGATGGATTGGTGATGATCTCGACGCGTTCTACCATATTTGCTGGAAGTTGGCGCAGTCCACTACTTCCTTTGAAGCTCACGAGGCCAGAGGGTTTTCCATCAATGAGTATTCGGACATTTGATGATCCTCTCAAGTTTACGTTGCCTTGTGGATCTACAGATACAGAAGGTAGATTCATTAAGATATCATTCGCCGTTCCTCCAGCATTCGCAAGATCTTTACCCACGTTGAAAATACGTTTGTCCAGCGATAGCTCCATGATAGTTTTCTCTCCTTGTACTACCACTTCCTCCAAATCCCCAGCAGTGGTTTTCATAGTTATCTGACCCAAGTTGTAAGAAGGCGATTCCTTCGAAATGGAAAATGGATCAGTTTTAAATGCTTCATAACCCATAAATTCTACCAAAGCATAGAATTCTCCATTTGTAATATCGATTTGGAATCTACCATCGTCATCTGAAAGGCCTCCCGAAATCAGACTATCCGATGTATTGTAAATACCTATTGAGGCAAAGGGAAGCGGAGCTGATGAACCTTCTTCGATCACAAGTCCATTGATTTTTCCTTTATAATCTTGCTGCGCAAAAACGGGAAAACAAAAAAGTAAGCTCAAAAAGAGAACGAAAGTAATCTTGCCGTTGGAGCTTTGGTTTGAGGAAGACATTTAGATGCCGGTTTAGTGTCTGGGATTAAATAGATTCTAATCCAAAGTAAATGCCGTGAGGAATTAAAATCATGAAAAGATATTTCGATTATCTCGAAAAATCAGGTAAAAAATTACCAAAGGTGATTTCTTACGTACGAATAGTTAACTCCTTTTACAGTTTTGTATCCCTCATTTTCTTTTCAATAGACTGGCAACTGTCCTTCTTATCCAATCCAACCGCTCAATAGGACCAATTAATGATCCGTGGATCATATCCATAGCCGGTAATCCTATCGATTTTGGTTGATTAGGATAAATTAGGATAAAGCTGTGATCTTTCAGCCAAGTATTTATTAATTGTGGAACTCGCTCAAGGCGCGGGTGGTAGGAAGCTTCTCCTCTTCGGCTGAGAACCATAATAAGGTTATCATTGGGTTTTAAAATAATGTTGAGATTACCTAATTCTTCCCATTCTGGAAAAGGCCTGAAATCAACACGAATTGGATATTTTTTTAAAATCTCCTTCAGATAAAGTTTAGTTGCAGGAGCTGTATAAAAGATCATTCTTGACCCGGAATTTCGAGCGATATTCCAGACTTTAACTAACCAAAATGGAAAGCCCAGTTCCTTCTCGGCATAGGGTGGAATGAAAATTAGATGACGTCTATGGGTATCGAAAGGTTGGCGGGGCCTATATATAAAGGTTGTTGTATTGCACTTGCTAAGTAGACCTTCTGTGAGACTACCCAAGAAGCTGTCGTCCATTTTGGTTTTCTCGTGTAGACCGAGCACCAAATCCGTGATTTTATTTTCATGAATCACACTGGAGATCCCATGCTCCACATTGGTATCATAGCGGAGCAATTCATAGAGAAAGTGATCCGTGGATCCAGCAGTTTTGCTTGCTTGATTCAGGGTTTTCTGTGCCTTCATTTCTGCATTTACATCTTCAAGATTTGGGTTGATTATGCTAAGTGCGTAGAGACTGGATTGCTTTTGAGGTGACTTCAGCATGATGCTGAGATGGATTAATTCATCAGAAGTTTCCTGATTTCTCACAGGGATTAAAATCCGCTCCTGAATGTCTTCACCACCATCTTCATCTAGTGGAGAATCAGCCAATGCAATTCGTTTCGCTCCTTTTTGGGCCTCTAGTGAAGCTATGGTACAGGTTACCAAAATCATGATGATGGTACCATTCAGCACGTATTCAGAAAGAAGACGGATCGGTTCGCCGTTAGCATCTGTGCCAAGAATAATATTGTAACCGACTGTTACTGCGGCTAAAGTTGCGGCAGCCTGGGCATTACTAAGCCCAAATATTACCTTTCTTTCGTCTTTGGAAAAGCCATAAGTTTTTTGTGTAGCTAGTGCTGCGAGAAATTTTGCAGCTGTAGCCACGACTGTCATCACAATGGCCACAAAAATTGTTTGCCACCCACTAATAAATGCATTAAAATCAACTAACATCCCAACACCAATCAGGAAGAAGGGAATAAAGATTGCGTTCCCGACAAACTCGATCCGGTTCATCAAAGGAGATGTGTGAGAAATCAAGGGATTTACGGCCAACCCTACGAGGAACGCTCCTATGATGGGCTCTACTCCAGCCAGTTCAGCTAAGGCAGATCCTAGAAATACCAAAACTAAACAGAAGACATACTGCGAGACATTGTCTTCAAACTTTTTCAGAAACCAACGGGCAATAAGAGGAAGAACAAACCAAACGATGCTAGTGAAGACAGCTAAGGAAATCACTAATTTGATCCAGAAAAGTGTGTTCACTTCGCCTTTCGTAGCTCCTACAACGATCGCTAATACTAGTAAAGCAAGTGTGTCAGTGATCAAAGTTCCTCCCACCGTGATGTTGACTGCTTTATTTTTCGCTATACCCAATTTTGAAATCATTGGGTAAGCAATAAGCGTATGGGATGCAAACATACTTGCCAGTAAAATGGAAGATAACATCCCCAGATTCAAGACATAAAGCCCAGCGATCATTCCTAATATCATTGGGATAAGAAAAGTGTACATTCCAAACACAATACTTTTCTTACTGTTCTTTCTGAAATCTGCCAGATCAATCTCCAAACCAGCCAAAAACATAATGTATAACATTCCCGCAGTCCCGGAAAGTATAATCCCACTGTCCCGATCAATCCAATTAAGTCCTTTGGGACCTACTATTGCTCCTGCAATAATAAGCCCAAGAAGTGGAGGGATTTTTAGTCGGTTGAGAGCAATAGGAGCCAGCAAAATGATCAATAAGATCAAAAGGAATTTGAGAACCGGATTCTCAATAGGCAAAACAAATTCAGATAATTGATCCAGGTGCATAATGTTTGAAGTTAATGTACTTACACTTCTCCGCTGACCAAATAGACAGTGTATCCTATATAAGACACCAATAGTAAGGCAGCCTCCCATCTATCTAGTTTTTTTCGCTTACCAGTAAACATTGCTGTGAAAAGGAAAATGGTTCCGGCTCCTAAAATGTAAATGTCAGTGTTGAATGCCAGTCGATAGTTAAGGGGATTAATCATCGAACTAACGCCAAGGATCAGGAAAATATTGAAAATGTTTGAGCCGATGATGTTGCCAATGGCGATGTCATTATTCTTTTTAATAGATGCGACTACAGATGTTGCAAGCTCCGGAAGTGAAGTGCCAGCAGCAACTATTGTGAGACCAATAATTTTCTCGCTGACGCCAAATGATTGTGCCATTGCGACTGCATTGTCCACTACTAGTTTTCCACCGATGACGAGGCCCGCCAGGCCAATCAGGATCAGTCCCCATATTTTTAGGTTGGAATATTGTTTTAGGACGATGTTATCACCTTCTGGTTCTGACTTAAGCTGGGTAAAGACGTAATAAAGGAATATTGCAAAAAAGAAAAGTAGTATAATTCCGTCAATCATCGATAGCCCTGGAGTTTCAGAGCTGAAATAATTATTAGCTAGAAAAATCAGGACGATGGCGGCGAAAAATGAAAAAGGGATTTCTTTCCACACGGAGCTTGACTGCACTGTAAGGGGTGTTATCAGTCCAGCAATACCCAAAATTATAAATAGGTTGAAGTTATTTGATCCGATAACATTGCCGAAGACAATATCTGGATAGCCTTGCATGGAAGCGACCGAGTTGACAACAAGTTCTGGAGCGGATGTGCCAAAAGCTACTATAGTTAGTCCAATCGCTAAATCTGAAACTTTATGTTTTTTTGCCAGGACCGATGCTCCATCGACTAGCCAATCTGCTCCTTTTACCAAAAGAAGAAGTCCTACAATCAATAGCATAATAGGTAGAATCATGTCGAAATCGAGCTGGAGATGTAGTGATTATTCTCTTTTTAAGCACTTCAAAAATATCTCAAAAGTAATGGGAAATACCCTCACGAAAATCAGCAACTGAAAAATTATTTTTAAGTAGAAATGGGGTCAAAAATATTGCATCATTTATAGACAAGTACAGATTTTTTTGAAGACCTAGAAATCCATTAATCTTCCTAACACCCTTTCAATCAAAAATCTATAATACTAGGTTACTTATTATTTTTAATTTAGATAGTAATCTCTCTAGTGCGTCTTTAGCTCAAGATGCTTAAGACTTTTTGTGATCGTTAAATCATAAAGTAAGTTTCTTAAAAACAGTCTAATTACGCCTTAGCTAAACGGGTAAATAATATCTGTGTAATTTGTTCTTATTAACTGCTTTTCCACATAAATAAAGAAGATCATCTTGCAAAGAATAAATCATTGGAAACCCTTTAAATAAAAGACTTTAAGTAAATATTATTTAAAGCTTTTATGTTTTACGAAATCTTGCTTTTAAAACATTATGATCAAATAACAAAAAAAGGGATCGGTGTGATACCGATCCCTTTTCATATACCTATGAAGTTCCTGCTTACTTAACTTCGAAGCTAGCTCTTCTTGCCATTTGTCTAGCGTCAGCAGATGATTTATCAACGCTAGTGTCTTCACCATAGCCTTTGTAAGAAAGTCTTGAAGCATCAACTCCAGAAGCTACTAAGATATCATATACAGCTTTAGCTCTTCTTTCCGACAACTTCATGTTGTAATCCTCAGGACCTAATTCGTCTGCGTAACCTTTAATCTCTACACTAACACCTGGATTCTTCTTAAGGAAGTTAGAAACGTAATTAGCAGCGCTTGCAGAATAACCAAGTGGTTTAGCACTATCAAATGCATAATAAACGTTTACATAACCATCATTGATAGCTTTCTTAAAGAAGTCAATTTGTTCTACTACTTCTTCAACAGGACATCCGTTGGTAGATGCTGGACCAGGAAGGAAAGGACATTTGTCCATGTGGTCAGGAGTTCCATCACCATCTGAATCCAAAGTCATTCCTGAAGAATTAACTCTTGCTCCTGCTGGAGTGTTTGGTTCTTTATCTAAGTAATCAGGAACGCCATCACCATCAGAATCTTTCAACATATCTTTGATGCCATTGATCTGAGTAGCTAACTCTTCTTTAGTTGCATATTTGTCAGCAGCGATGTACCAGTCAGCATGCTCCTCATTTTTACCTAAGTAAAACTGAAGACCTACAGTTCCTGTCCACCATGTGCTATTAGCACCGAAAAATCCGTGATCTGCAGGGCCAATTGCAGTGGCGCCATCCCAAGTAACAGTTTGACGTCCGTTGATGATCGCACTGATATCACCAACTAGAGCAATACTTTTACCTAATTTTAATTGAGGTGTAAAACCTACAATGAAGTTATAAACATCATCAGTCTCATCTGCATAGAGATTTTCTTGAGGTTTCACATTTCCAATACCAGCACCAAAGTGACCTAATAGACCAAGTGATCTAGTGAATGATTCGAAATTCATGATCCTTCCAAGATTGGAAACCATTTGAAGATCGAGACGATAGTATTTAGTATCAAATGAACCGGTAGCAGCATCATCAGCTCCTGCCTCTTTCATAGATCCAAATCCATAATCAAGTTTCAAACCAAATTTCTCGTTAAACATGTAACGCGCTCCTAAGTCGATGTGACCAAGATTTAAAGAAGGTGATAAATAGCCAGGAGTTATTGGAGCCATTGGCTTATTAAAGCCTCCGCCAACTTCAAGGGAGAATTTGTCGAATTCCTGTGCATTAGCTCCGATCGCCAGAGCCCCTGCCATAATTGTTGATAGTATTAGTTTTTTCATAACAAAAAATTTTTGTTCAAATTTTAAGTGTTGATTGATGTGAATACAAATTTATAAACTTTTAATTTACTACAAATCTAGATGAATTATTTAAAACCCAATTGTGGATAAAAAATAAATCTTTGCTTTTTTTCAAATATAACGATGAAATATTAACATAATTTATGCCATAATGAAATTTTTAATCGAATTATTAAAACAAAATAGCGTTTCAGGTGATGAGTCTAGAACGTCAAATTTTATTTTAGATTGTATAGTCCAACGAAAGAATTCTTGGAAGGTTGTTCCTGAGATATATTCTGGCGAAGAATTTCATGATTGTATTTTATTGAAATTTGGTACACCTCGCATAGCTGTTTTTGCTCATATAGATACTATTGGATTTATGTCAAGGTATAATAATCAGCTGATTAGCATAGGAGGTCCTGAAGTCATTGAGGGCACTGTTTTAGTGGGAAAAGACTCTTTGGGTGAGATTTCCTGTAAGCTAAATGGTGATGAAAATAATATTTATCATGATTTCCCACGCGGTATAGAGCCTGGCACTAGGCTTTCCTTCTCTCAAGATATCAGATTAGACCATGAATTCATTCAAGCAGCTTACTTAGATAATAGGTTAGGGGTTTACTCCGCATTAAAACTTTGCGAGACGATTACCCACGGCTGGGTGGTTTTTTCCACATATGAGGAGCACGGCGGTGGCAGTATGCCTTTTTTATTAAAATTTATTCAGGAGACTTCCCCTATAAAGCAGGCATTGATTTCTGATATTACCTGGATTACCGAAGGAGTTCAATTTCATAAAGGGGTTGTAATCTCCATTCGGGATAAATTTATTCCAAGAAAGAAATTCATTGACAGAATCATAAGTTTAGCGAAGGATAGCGGAATCCCGTTTCAACTAGAAGTAGAAGAATATGGTGGAAGTGATGGAAGAGAAGTTCAATTTTCACCGTATGCAATAGACTGGTGCTTCATCGGAGCAGCTGAAGACAATGTACATTCGCCTAACGAAAAAGTTTCATTGGCTGATTTAGAAGCAATGCTGAATATTTACCCTTATTTAATGGAAAGACTTTAAAAAATTGGAATGAGCGTAAAATTAAAAGATAAGGAATTTGAAATTTTCCTGAGCAACGAAAATATCGATTTTAGAATTTCCGAACTTGGTAGCGCTATAACCCAGGATTTTTCCGGCCAGGAATTAATTCTTGTTGGCGTGCTTAACGGCTCTTTTGTTTTTATAGCTGATCTTTGTAGGAAAATTGACTTACAAATTTCTACTTCTTTTATAAAGATGAGTAGTTATTTAGGTACAGAGTCCACTGGAACGGTTCGGTCAATTTTGGGATTGGAAGAAAAAATTGAAGGTAAGAACGTATTGATTGTTGAGGATATAGTCGACACAGGAATCAGCATGGATTATTTATTAAAGGCACTTTCTGCCCTTAATCCTGCAAAACTTAGCATAGTGACCTTGCTCCATAAACCGGATGCTTTTCAGTTTAATTACACTATAGATTATGTGGGTTTTGAAATTCCCAATAAATTTGTGGTTGGTTATGGCCTTGATTACGATGGTTTGGGTAGGAATTTACCCGATATTTATCAACTCAGTACTCCTTAATAATAGACTTACGAATGTATAATATAGTATTATTTGGCCCTCCGGGTGCAGGCAAAGGCACTCAAAGTGAAAAGCTTATAGAGAAATACGGACTTACTCACTTATCAACAGGCGATCTTTTCAGAAAGCATCTTGGTGAAGGAACCGAACTTGGTCAACTTGCAAAGAAGTACATGAACGAGGGAAGATTAGTGCCAGATGAAGTCGTAATAGGAATGGTTGAAGATAAAATTAACGAGACCCCGGATGCCCGAGGGTTTATTTTTGATGGTTTCCCTCGTACTACTGCTCAGGCAGAGGCCTTGGATGAAATGCTTTCAAAGCATGATCTTGAAATCAATGGTATGATTGCACTTGATGTTCCAGAAGAAGTATTAAGGATCAGAATCAAAGAGCGCGGTAAGACTTCAAATCGTGTAGATGATCAGGATGATGAGAAAATCAATACTCGCATTAAAGTTTATCTTGACGAGACTCTTCCAGTGGCAGATTATTACAATTCACAAGAGAAACTTCAGAAAATCAATGGCGTAGGTGAGATCGATCAGATCTTCTCAGACATCACTTCAGTGATTGATAGCTACTGATTGCCTTTATTTTCTTAATTTTGCAATTCATATTTGGCTAAGCTTGTAGGCTTAGCCTTTTTCTTTATCTAAAAATGGCTGATTCAAATTTCATAGACTACGTTAAGTTCTGTTCCCGATCAGGGGCGGGCGGACCAGGATCGACACATTTTCGAAGAGAAAAGCATGTCCCAAAGGGAGGTCCCGATGGTGGAGACGGAGGTAGAGGTGGGCACATTATTGTAAGAGGGACTACCCAAGTATGGACTTTACTTCATTTGAAATATAAAAAGCATGTAATCGCCGAGGCTGGTAAAGGTGGAGAAGGTGGTCGTAGAACTGGTGCCGATGGCAAGGATATAATCTTGGAAGTACCTCTTGGGACCATAGCAAAAGATGCAGAGACAGGAGAAAAACGTTTTGAAATCACTGAGGATGGACAGGAAATAATTCTTACCAAAGGTGGAAGAGGAGGATTGGGCAACGACCATTTCAAAACTTCAACTAACCAAGCACCTCATTATTCGCAACCCGGAGAAGAAGGAATCGAAGAATGGATTATTTTAGAGCTCAAGCTTCTGGCGGATGTTGGTCTTGTGGGCTTTCCCAATGCTGGTAAATCCACTTTACTCTCTTCCATATCTGCGGCTAGACCCGAAATTGGGGATTATCCATTTACCACACTTGTTCCAAATCTTGGAGTAGTTGCATACCGGGGAGATCAATCTTTTGTAATGGCAGATATCCCTGGGATTATCGAGGGAGCTGCAGAAGGGAAAGGATTAGGAATACGCTTCCTTCGACACATAGAGCGAAATTCCATATTACTTTTTATGGTCCCTGCAGATGCAGCGGACATCGGTGAACAATACCGGATTTTGCTTGGTGAGCTGGAAAAGTATAATCCAGAATTATTAGACAAAAGAAGGTTACTTGCTATATCCAAAGCTGATATGCTGGATGACGAACTTGTCAAAGAAATGGCAAATGAAGTTCCAGAAGGAATTCCCCATGTATTTATCTCATCTGTCTCACAATACAATCTTGACAGGCTAAAAGATCTAATCTGGCAGGCTATTCATGAGGGATAAGGTGTCAGTTTGTCAGAGAAAATGCAATGGCAACAATATTGTTGAAGCCTGAGCGCCAATTATTGTCTATTTCAATTATGAATAATAAAGAACAAGTGGATCAAGAAATGAATCTCAAAGACGAGAATATCAATGAGGAAACAGTAGAAAACACTTCATCAGAAGTGAATTTTGAAGGTGAAGAGCCTAAAACTGACTCAGAGGAAAATAAATTGGAATACGAAATAGCAGATCTGAAGGATAAATACCTTCGACTGTATTCAGATTTTGAGAATTACAGAAAGAGAACTGCAAAAGAGCGGTTGGATCTTATTTCCACAGCTTCGGAGGAAGTGTTAAAAGATTTAATTCCTGTTGTTGATGATTTTGAGCGTGCTTTCAAAGCGAGCGAGAATGAGGTGGAAGGGTCAAAAGTGAGAGAGGGTAATCTTCTTATTTTTCAAAAATTAGTAAAAATTCTGGGTTCAAAAGGCTTGAAGCCAATGGATGATTTAGTTGGTAAGCCATTTGATCCGGAAACGCAGGAGGCGATCACACAGATACCGGCGCCAAATGAAGCACTAAAAGGTAAAGTGGTAGACGTAATCGAACAAGGTTATGTCTTAGGAGATAAAGTAGTACGCTACGCAAAAGTGGTGACAGGAGCATAATATTATGGCGAAAAGAGATTATTACGAAGTACTTGGAGTAACGAAGTCCGCATCTGCCGATGAAATAAAAAAGGCATATAGGAAACTAGCGATTCAATTTCACCCGGATAAAAATCCTGACAATCCAGAAGCTGAAGACAAATTCAAAGAAGCAGCTGAGGCTTATGAGGTGTTAAGTAACCCGGAGAAAAAGCAACGTTATGATCAATATGGTCATCAAGGTGTTGGCGGTGCCGGAGGTTTTGGTGGTGGCGGAATGAACATGGATGACATCTTTTCCCAGTTCGGCGATATATTCGGCGGCGGTGGCGGAGGGGGATTCGGTTCATTTTTCGGTGGCGGCGGCGGTGGCCGACGTACCAAGAAGGGAACAAACCTCCGAGTGAAGATGAAACTTACCCTTGCTGAGATCGCAAATGGAGTAGAGAAGAAAATTAAAGTGAAGCGTCATCTAATCGCTGATGGAGTTACTTTCAAACCATGCTCTACCTGCCAAGGATCTGGACAAGTGAAGAAAGTAGTCAATACGATGCTTGGTCAGATGGTTTCGGCTAGTACTTGCGGTGTTTGCGGTGGCAGCGGCCAGATCGTTGACAAAAAACCTGCAGATGCTGATGCTAGAGGTCTGATCGTAAAAGAAGAAGTAATTTCTATTAATATCCCAGGTGGCGTGGCTGAAGGAATGCAACTTAGCATGTCTGGAAAAGGAAACGAAATACCTGGAGGTGTTGCAGGAGATTTACTAATAGTTATAGAGGAAATAGAAGATAAAGTACTTCAGCGCGATGGAAACAATGTGATCTTTGATCTATATGTTTCTTTCATAGACGCAGCACTTGGTGCTTCATTGGAAGTGCCTACTATAGACGGTAAAGTAAAGATCAAAATTGATCAGGGAACCCAGAGTGGTAAAATGCTTCGTCTAAAAGGAAAAGGAATTAAAGATATTAATGGTTACGCAAAAGGTGATCAGCTGATAATGGTAAATGTCTGGACGCCTACCCATTTATCCAGAGAGGAAAAAGAGGCACTAGAAGGACTGAGAGAATCTGAGAACTTCAAACCCGATCCTGGGAACAGCGAGAAATCCTTCTTCGATAAGATGAAAGAGTTCTTTTAATATAAAAAAAGCCAGAAGCAATTCTGGCTTTTTTTATATTTTTAAAAAACCTTTTTAAAGTCGCCTCGTAACCTTACCGTATGCTTAGAAAATTGTGTCTGCTTTTTCTGATGATGATTGGATGGGTGGCTGTAGGTAAGGCGCAACTCGTCAAAGAATTCAAAGCGACCGAAAGAGACGGGTTTGATATGGTTGCTCTTGAATTCACTTCATATAAGAGCTCTACTCAACTGAAGAGAACCAAATCCACAGACCCTGTCTATATTCATGGACATCTCAACCAAACTAATATCCTTCCTGTTTTTTCTCAGAAAGTATCAAATAATGTACTTCAAACTTCTCTGATACATAAGAATGTGGAGTCCGAAAATCTGGGGAAAAGCATCACATCAAAACTTTTTTCCGGTTCTTCCGACGATTTCGATCACAGCTGGAATGTAGGCTTAAGTACGAATTATCTGTATCATCTCGATTTTAATTTAGGTATGGGCAAATCAGACTTTGATCTTGCCAATCTAATCATTAGTCAACTGAAAGTGAAAAGTGCCAGTGCTGATGTTGAGATACGCTATGGTAGTAATTCTCCAAATCAAGTTCAGATGGATACGCTTTTGGTCACGTTGAATATGGGGACCGTTGTCGTAAGTGATGCCAATTTCACTAATGCCAAAAGAATGATACTTGAAGTCAACTATGGGAAAATTGATTTGAACTTTTCGGATGGTATGCATAATGCCAGCCATATAATTGCGGCAGTTGGTGCAGGTACACTTCACTTGAGATTGCCTTCAGACTCTTTTCCCATCAAAATAAAAACGAGAACAACGGCAATGTGTAAAACTACCTTGCCAAAATACTTAAAGACCTTGGAGAAAGGTACTTACATCACCAAAGGCTACAAAGCAGATGATCCAAGATTAATGGAATTGATCATTGATGTAGGAGTAGGTTCATTAACTGTAGAATAATTCCTATTTTTTGGAATATGCTGAAAATTAAAAAGCTTAATAAATCCTACGGTGTCAATAAAGCACTAACCGATTTGGATTTGAATGTATCGGAAGGAGTGGTCTTCGGTCTTCTCGGACCGAATGGAGCAGGTAAAACCACCCTGATCCGTATTATCAACCAGATCATTGATAGTGACAGTGGCGAAGTTTACATTGGAGGGGAACTGCTGGCACCAAAGCATATCGGATTGATTGGGTATTTGCCGGAAGAGCGTGGCCTGTACAAAAAGATGAAGGTTTGGGATCAGATGCTTTATTTCGCCAGACTCAAGGGACTAACCCCACAGGAAGCAAAAATAAAGATAAAATATTGGTTGGAGAAGCTGGAAATGGAAACTTGGCGAGAAAAGAAAATTGAGGATCTTTCTAAAGGTATGGCTCAGAAAGTCCAATTCATCTCCACTATAATTCATAATCCCCCACTTCTAATTCTTGACGAGCCATTTTCTGGTTTTGATCCAGTAAATGCCGAAATCATCAAAAATGAGATTTTGGAACTTAAAGAAAGAGGCACAACAGTCATTCTCAGTACCCACAGAATGGAATCTGTCGAACTGCTTTGTGATCAGGTAGCCATGATCAATCGATCAAAGAAAATTCTTGATGGCACCATAAAACAAGTTAAATCGATCTATAGACCAGAAGTGTATTCTATTACACTTGATCATCTTAAAAAGGACTTACCTATTGAATGGATCGCTAAAGAGGACGAGGGTAGTTATAGTTTTACGTTGCCTCTTAGTGGTAAAACCTCAAACGAACTTTTAAATGAGTTAATGCAATACGGAGAAGTGAACCGATTTCAGGAAGTAATTCCAAGTATGGAAGAAATTTTTATTCACCAGGTAAAGTCAACAGAAAATGGATAAGATCTGGTTAGTAATCCAGCGGGAGTACGTTGCTCGTGTTAAAAAGAAATCGTTTTTGCTTGTTACCTTATTGACTCCATTGATTTTCCCTGCTATCATGGGGGTTTTCGTGTGGATCGCATTGGAAGAGGAGGACAATCAATCGTTAAGAATAATAGAAGTAGTCGACGATAATAAGTTGTTCTTCTTGGAGAGTTCGGAACAATATGCTTTTTCATTTTCGGATGCCAGCCCTGAGGAAGCTAAGAAATTGGTGCAAGATGGAGATCGCTATGGCTTCCTTCATATTCCTAAGTTTGATATTAAAGATCCGGAAGGGATTTCATTTTATGGTGAAGAAAATCCAAGTATGAGTCTGATCAGCTACTTGGAAAATAATCTGCGAAAGAAAATCGAAGAGCAACGTCTTTTTGAGAGTGGAATTGATCCCAAAATCATCAATGACGTACGCACGAAAGTGGCGATAAAATCCATCACTCTAGATGAAGAAGGTACAGAGACGGTAAGTGATGCCACAGTGAATTATGCGATTGGCTTTGTCGCTGGGATTTTAATTTACATGTTCATTTTCATCTATGGCAATCAGATCATGCAAGGTGTCATAGAGGAAAAATCCAGCCGAATCGTAGAGATATTGGTTTCTTCACTCAAGCCATTTCAGCTAATGCTTGGCAAAATCATTGGTATTGCTGGAGTAGGACTTACTCAGCTATTGATCTGGATTGTGTTGGTAGGTACACTCACCACTATTGTTACGGGTTTTCTAGGAATGCAAATGCCACAGCAGCAAGCCATGGAATTAGCAAATCCAGAATTGGCTGAAGGCTTAGCTCAAAATACTGAAATGGGCGAAATGCTTCAAGTGATCGCCGGGATAAACTATATTCAGATTGCCTTAAGTTTCGTATTTTATTTCTTAGGGGGATATTTATTATATGGAGCATTGTTTGCTGCAATTGGGTCTGCGGTAGATGCGCCTTCAGATGCACAACAGTTTATGTTGCCAGTGACTATCCCTTTGATCGTAGCCTATATGGGATTGTTTGTCTTTGTGCTGAATGACCCTAATAGTACGACCTCTTTTTGGCTTTCAATAGTTCCTCTCACTTCACCGATTGCCATGATGGGAAGGGTGAGCTATGGTGTGCCGTTCTGGGAATTAGCCATGTCTATGGGATTGTTAATTATAGGTTTCTTATTCACTACATGGGTGGCAGGGAAGATTTATAGAATCGGTATTCTTATGCATGGAACCAAGCCGAGCTACAAGACACTTTGGAAGTGGATCAAGACAAATAATTAGAGCTTGAAATACATTCCTTAATAAACAACAAACCGGACCTCAGATCCGGTTTTGTTGTTTAATAGCAAATATTCATCAGGTACTAATTTGTTTTCACTCCAGTGAAAAGAGGATTTTGCAAATTCTATCTTGTATGATTTACAATCTTTTGTCAATCATTTCTATTTTCGGGGGGTAAATTTTCCCTACTTGAATTAAAGTATAAATTTGCTCGATAGGTCTGTTTCTTCCCAACTGATAAAATCTATCTTCAAGTCATACTATCTAAGCGATTGGGAAGTTAGTAACGGTAGTAATTCAAGTTTGATTAATGAAAAAAACATTTCAAGACCTTACCTCTTTAGATTTTTATACTAATAAGAAGCAAGTCAAATGGATTGTGGTTGCCGCATCTTTGATCATAGGTGCAGGATCGATTTGGTATACGAATAGTCTCGTGGAGGAATTGCGTGAGCGGGAGAGGAGACAGATTGAACTGCTTTCCAGTGCGCTGGAATATGCAGCTACTACGATGGAGAATCTCACGTTTATTAATCAGGAGATTATTCAGCAGAATTACTCTATCCCGATCATCATGGTTGATGATTCATCAAATCCCATTGAGTTCAGGAATATCCCTTTCAAAAATAATTCTAGCTCGGCAGATTCTGTGGAAACGCTGAAAAAGGAACTGGCAGAAATGCGGGCAGAATACGAGCCTATTTTGCTCCCTGAAGCTGATATTCAGGTGTTTTATAGAAACTCCGAATTACTTATCAATTTAAAGTACTACCCTTATGTGCAGCTGGGGATCATTATGATTTTTGGGGTACTGGCTTATGCACTTTTTAATCAAAGCAAAATCGCAGAGCAAAACCGTGTATGGGCTGGCCTGACAAAAGAAACTGCCCATCAACTAGGAACACCAATTGCCTCTTTGATGGCTTGGATAGACTATTTGCGGAATTCCCCTGTATGGGACGAAAACAAGGAAATCATCACAGAGATGGATAAGGACGTGGTCAAACTACGAATGGTAACAGAGAGATTTAGTAGTATAGGATCTAAGCCTGTCATTCAATCTGGCAACGTCTACGAGTCAATTGAAGATACGATCAATTACCTTCGTCCTCGGATTTCTACCAAAGTTGACTTGAATATTCATGCGGATTCCAAGGATTTGGATGCCATGATGAACAAACCACTTTTTGAATGGGTGATTGAAAATATATGTAAAAATGCGGTGGACGCTATGCGCGGTAAAGGTCAGATTGATATTGAGATATTGCAGGATAGCGACAAGTATGTCATCATAGACATAACTGATACAGGGAAAGGAATGGAGAAACGAATGTACAGACGTGTGTTCAATCCTGGTTTTTCTACAAGGCAAAGAGGTTGGGGATTGGGATTGACCTTGGCAAAGCGGATTGTCGAAGGATATCACGGTGGTAAAATTTTCGTAAAGCATTCTGAAGTAGGGAAGGGGACCACATTCCGAATTTTACTTCATGGAAGCCACGAAGGAGCATCTCAGTTTATTACAGAAGGGATTCTTGAATATTGATTTCGGAAATTCGATTTGGGGATTTAGAAGTCAATCGAGATTTGGGACATTAAGGATAAAGGCTGACTTATGAATGAGGAATGAAGTACAAGCAGGCAAAGTATGTCTGATATAAGGCTGAATTTTTTTTTCTATAGTATATCCGCTTTCTGCCAGTAAAGAGCAAAAGCTCGGTTATTCCCCTTCAGATCAGATAAACAATCTAAGGCTATTGACATCATTGCGGATTACCATAATGTTTTATTTCATCTTTTAATAAAGAAGTTTTCGAGAATGTCTCCTACATAATATGCGACAATCGCTGCTAATAAGCCAAGTGCTACCGTTTCAGCAATACTCTTAATTGGGGAAGTTTGATTTACAAGTGATTTTAAGGCTCCAACTACTACGAATGCCAGTCCGGTAAGGACACTTGTCCAAAAGAATATGTTGATGTCTGAAGGGTAGAAAAAAGTCCAGAGGTAAACCAAAAGTGGAATAAAGCCGACAATTAGAAATGATGCAAATGTCGCTGCTCCAATTTTAACAGGGCTTTTTGTTTCCTCAATTAAGTTAAGTTCATCCTTCATCATTTCCGCAACCCAGAGATCTTTATTGGAAGTGATTTGATCCACTACCTTTTCCAATAATTCTCCTTCAAAGCCTTTGGCTCTATAAATATCAACAATTTCTTTACGCTCCGTTTCTGGAAGATTTTCTATTTCCCAATACTCGATAGATTCATGCTTTTTGTAATTTTCCTTGTTGCTCTTGGCTGATAAATAGGCTCCTACAGACATGGAAAACCCATCGGCAAACAAATTTGCGAAGCCAAGAATAATTATAACACCAGCATCCAAGTCTGCTCCAAACCCGCCAGCAACTACTGCAAATGTAGTAACCGCTCCGTCTATCCCACCATAAACAAACTCACTTAGATATTCCTGGAGTTTTTGGAAATATTTACTCTCTTGATGAATATGTTTTTCATTCATTAGTTAAGATTTTTAAGCATAAAGTTTTTAATGTTCTCGCCCATCACAGCTTTAATCTCATTTTCATTAAAACCCGCAGCCATCATCCCTTCCACGAGTAGTGGAAAGCCAGTGATATCAAATGGAACAGTCACAGCCCCGTCGTAATCAGAACCGAGTGCAACATATTCTATCCCGACTAAGTCACGCACATGCTTAATTGAAGCAATGATATTTGGCAATTCAGGCACTCCAACAGCCTCATCAAAAAATGCAATTCCAATAATTCCTCCATTTTCAGCAATTTTCTGAATTTGTGAATCGCTGAGATTTCTTTGGGAATCCAATACAGCACGAACACCGGTGTGGGAAACCATTACAGGCCTAGAAGTCATGTTTAAAACGTCATCCACTATAGCAGGCGAGCAATGAGCCAGATCAACAAAAATTCCTAGTTCATTCATTTTTCTAACCACTTCCTTACCAAAATTTGTTAATCCCGCCTGACTCTCTCCATGTGCTGATCCGCCAAGTTCGTTGTCGAAAAAATGAGTAAGTCCAATCATCCTTACTCCCGCGTCATAAACTCTGTCAAGATTTTCTATTTCTCCTTCTAAGGAATGTGCTCCTTCTACTCCTAACATTGCGCCTATGATCGATTTATCATTTTTTCTAGCCTCAATAAGCTTAGTTAGATCTCCTTTGCTTTTGATGAAAATCGCCTTTCCATTCTCCTTATCTATAAAATCTTTTAGATCTTCTGATTGAGAAAGCGTACGGTTGATCAGGCTAAACCAATTGGCAGGTGATTCTCCCTTGACTATGGTGAGAGGAGTAATATTGTCAAAAGCATCTGCTGTGTTACTTTTCATATTTTGGCCGGCAGGTGATTTTGAAACGATAGTAAACATTTCAAGGCCTACGTTAGCCTCTCTCATTCTTGGAAAGTCCACTTGCCCTTGGCTTCCTTTTTTGGTGAGGTCTCTCCCCCAAAGTAATGCGTCACAATGGAGTTCAGCAATAAAATCCAGTCGATCATAGATCACCTTTGCTTCACTAGATACGGTATACGGTGGAGGAGACTTAACGGGATTTCTTTGGGATTCAATAATTGAAGGGACAGTCAGTGTGGCGGTAAAGTAAAGTAGCCCGACTGCTCCCAAAACAAGGATTAATTTCTTCATAGTAAGTGCTTACACTTTTGAAGATAATGAAAAATATAACGGAATTGGGAGGTAAACTTTGTGATTAGGCTTCAGCTAATTTTTCTTCTCCAGTCATGACTGGGCTAAGACTCTCAAGTTCCTCTGATGTGAATAATTTGGATCGAATCATAAAGCGAATGCCCATTGGGATTTCTATAGAAAAGCTGCTTCCTCTACCTGGTGTCACATCCAATGTTAATTGCGCATGCTTCCAATACTCAAATTGATCGGCACTCATGAAAAAATCACACCCATAGACTTCTCCTAGCCAAATATCCTGACTGCCGACCTTGAAGTCTCCTTTTTCAAAACACATAGGAGAAGAACCATCACAACATCCTCCGCTTTGATGAAACATCAGTTCAGACCCGAAACGCTTTCGGAGCGTGTCAATCACTTCTTTTGCCGCGTCGGTTATAAGTACTCTTTTGATCTTTTGCATGATATTTTGGGTTTGAATAAAAGTAAAGAAAGGCAGGAGATATTTCCCCTGCCTTTTCTGGTCTTAGAAATTGACAATTTAAAAGAAACCTAGTTTGTTCTTATCGTAAGAAATAAGCATGTTTTTGGTTTGGCGGTAGTGATCAAGCATCATCAAATGATTTTCTCTTCCAAATCCTGATTTTTTGTATCCACCAAATGGTGCATGTGCTGGGTAAGCGTGATAGCAATTCACCCATACTCTACCAGCTTGTATTGCTCTAGGTACTTGATAAAGCTCGTGTGCGTCCCTTGACCAGAGCCCTGCACCCAAACCATACATAGTGTCATTTGCAATAGCTATGGCCTCTTCAGTGGTCTTAAAAGTAGTCACACAAGTAACTGGGCCAAAGATCTCCTCTTGGAAGACACGCATTTTATTGTTGCCTTTGAAAATGGTAGGCTTGATGTAATATCCAGTTTCCAATCCGGAATTCAGACCAGCACTTTCGCCTCCGCAGAGAGCTACCGCACCTTCTTGCTTTCCGATATCCAAATAAGAGAGGATTTTCTCGTATTGGTCATTAGAAGCCTGAGCACCCATCATAGTGTCTTCAGCTAATGGGTGTCCCATTTTGATAGCTTTGGTCCTTTCTATAACACGCTCCATGAATACGTCATAGATATCTTCGTGCACCAAGATTCTCGATGGGCAGGTACAAACCTCGCCTTGATTTAATGCGAACATCACAGCTCCTTCAATAGCTTTGTCGAAAAATTCATCATCTGCGTCTGCCACAGATTTCATAAAAATATTAGGAGACTTTCCTCCCAATTCCATGGTAACAGGAATTAGGTTTTCCGAAGCATACTGCATAATTAAACGACCTGTAGTCGTCTCTCCTGTAAATGAGACTTTAGCCACTCGATTGGAAGAAGCCAGTGGTTTGCCTGCTTCTACTCCGAAACCTGTTACTACATTAAGAACTCCGGGAGGAACTACATCAGCAATTAGCTCCATTAATACCATGATGCTGGTTGGTGTTTGTTCAGCTGGCTTTACCACTGTACAGCATCCTGCAGCTAGCGCAGGGGCAATTTTCCAAGTCGCCATCAAAAGTGGGAAGTTCCAAGGGATGATTTGAGCAACTACTCCAAGTGGTTCGTGTAAAGCAATACTTACCGTGTGTTCATCGTGCTCAGAAATAGTGCTTTCGTCAGCTCTGATGACGCCAGCAAAATACCTGAAGTGATCTATGCAAAGCGGAAGATCTGCAGCCTTGGATTCTCTGAGGGCCTTACCATTGTCCAATGTTTCAAGTCGAGCCAGCATCTCAAGGTTTTCCTCCATGATATCTGCTATTTTATTAAGTACTCGACTTCTTTCGGCTGCTGATGTTTTGGACCAGGTTTTAAAGGCTTCGTGAGCAGCATCGATTGCTTTTTCTACATCCTCCTTATTTCCTCGAGCGGCCTTTGTAAAAGGCTTTCCATCAATAGGTGAAATGTTGTCAAAATATTCACCTGAGCTAGGGACTACCCATTTTCCACCAATGAAATGATCATATTTTGCCTTGACGGATGGGCGATCCACAGGCTTAGATTGAGATAATGTTAATGTTGTCATACTAGACGGTTATTTTGGTTGTCACCAAATCTCCAAACATTATATCTTAAAAAATTACACTGAAACAACATCCTATCCACCTCAGTTGATGAATGTAGATAGACGTTAATTTGAATTAAATGAAATTGGAAAAGACTTTCCAATTTCAGGAAGCGTTTAATTATTTGTAATTTGATAGCATGACCCAAAATAATTTTATTGCTGGTGTACCTTGGAGGAATACCAGAGATTTAAAAACCCTAGTGGAAAACCGTACCACTTACACCCTGGATAATTGTGAGTTGAATATTTTTGAAACTCATCAGCAAGCGGATGATGTCAATTTGATTTTTGGTGATTTGGTTTTAACAACCATGCTCAAGGGCAAAAAAGTTATGCATTTATTTGATCGTCCAGGGTTTGATTATTTGCCGGGTGAATCAGTGATTGTGCCTCCAAATGAACTGATGAAAATTGACTTTCCCGAAGCACAACTGGATAATCCAACTCAATGTATTGCACTTTCTATTTCGAAAGAAATGATAGAAGCTACTTTTAATCTATTGAACGAAAAATTCCCAGATAAGATGATTGAGAAAGATTGGGGGCTTGATCTCAGTCATTTTCATTTGATCAATACAAAGGATCTCTCCGAAATCATCAATCGTTTTATCAGGATTGGAGTAAAAGACGGTTCAAAGGAGAAAGACTTGATCGCATCTCTCGCCCTCAAGGAACTCCTGATTAGGTTGAGTCAAACTCAGGCTCGGGATATGATGGAGAAAACGTACAAGGAATTAGCCGCAGGCAATAGAATGGCTCATGTGGTAGAATATATCAAAAAGAATATCCGCGAGATAATTTCTCTGGAGGACTTGGCTTCCCAAGCTTGTATGAGTAAAGCTCACTTTATCCGAACCTTCAAACAAGATATGGGTCTAACTCCCATGGAATTTGTTCTTCAGGAACGATTGAAGTTGGCTAAACAATACTTGAACAGTGGAGGATTTCAAATTCAGGAAGTTTGTTATATGTCAGGGTTTAGAAATATCACCTACTTTATCAGGGCTTTTAAGCAGGAATTTGGCTTAACGCCTAAGGTTTTTCAAACCCAAAAAGCCTAATTTTTAATAATTATCAAAAAAAATAATTGTTTGTTTTTGGGTGCTTTAAAACATTTTTATTATGTTTAAAAAAATATAAAGATCAAAAAAGCAAATACACAGCAAGGATTACAAAAGTATATTTGGTTTTAGAAGATTTACAATAGACCCATACTCGGGGGCTTTTTCCAAAAAGCCCCCTTTTTTTATACCTGTATATATTTAAGATTTTGTTTATATATAAAAACCCGGTTTAAAAAATCTTTGATTTATATCAAAATTGTGTTGAAATTAAAAAAACTGGTTAAATAGAGTGAAAGAATTGAAGGAGATGGTGCTGAAAGGAAAATTTGGTGTAAATGAAAAAGTCCTTTCAAAAATTTCGAAAAGGCTTGTTTTGAGAATTAAAATACTGAACTCCTCTGATATGTAATTTTCCGAATTCTTCTCATTTATTTTTCACCATTATTTGGGATTACCTTCTTGTAGCGCTACAGAAATATAATAATACCTTATATAACTAATAGAAGCGTATACATTACTTCATGGTTTTCATTTTAGATTTTTGCAATCCATATAGAATTAAATGGCTTTGATAGGATGTTACTGAATACAAAGAATTCAATTCTGCCGAAGAATTTTTAATAGACTTTCTTTACGCTTGTTGAAATTGAAATTTTGGCGAATCTGCATCTCTGCCTCCTGCTGAAGTTTTGTTAAGTCCTGATTTTTCAATTTATGAATCAACTGAATTAGATTGTCGATATTTTTTTGCCGTAATACCAAATGTTCATTTTCGATAATTTCAGGAATAGCTCCTACCGCGGATCCAATTGGAATACAGCCGCATGCCATGGCTTCGCCAAGTGAATTTGGAAAGCCTTCTGAGGTGGAAAGTTGCAAGTAAAACTGATGTGAATTGTAAAGATCTAAGAGCTCCGTAGGAGTTTGTTTGCCTATTACGTTTACGTTGGGGTTTGCTGATCTATAGAAAGGATCGCCGACCAGAGTGAATTTAGATTCAGGATACTTGGCTGCCAGTTGTTCAATTAAATCATAACCCTTGACTTTGGCTCTGGAGGGATTTGATGTGCCAGTAGCAACAGAAATGAAAGTTTTGCTTTCTCTATCTTTACTATAATCTTTCCAGAAATCTATATCAAAACCATTCGGTATGACTTGAATGGGAGTTTTGAGATCAGAAATTAGATTTAAAAGACCTTGCTTAGGAGAAATCGTAGGGTCGTAGCTATAATCTTGCTTTACTAATGCGTGCGCTACGGGCAGTATCAAACTACAGTTTTTGAAAGAGTAAATAGTCGCTTTTCGGAGCCATTTCTTTCTGAAGTTCCCATAGCCGATTTCAGGCATATTGACACAGTCTGTACCGCCGGCTTGAATAACACATTTTTTTCCGAAAGCCTTCCCAAACCATGTCGGTAACACGGAATGATATCCGCCAAAAAAGCATAGGTATTGACTGGTATTTGGAAGGAACCACAGCAACTGAAAAAACTGTAAAATAAAGTAAAACGGGAGTGCAATTGGGCTTTGCGTAAACTCTAACGACTTTATTTCTAATTCAGGACTAATCATCTCCATATCTCGGTCGGTAAAGGCTGTACGTACGGGATAGGTGTAGATAATCATGTTTTGGATTTGAAAATCAAAATAGTCCTTAAAACAGGAAAGGAGCAAAGAAATCTTATTTTTCCTTGCTCCTTCCAGTAAATTATAGAATCCTTAAATAACTACGTTTACGATTTTACCAGGAACCACGATCATTTTCTTCGGCGCTTTTCCTTCCAGCCACTTTTGAACGGTCTCATCTGCCAAAGCAGCTTTTTCGATTTCTTCTTTGGTAAGTGAAAGATCCAAGTTGAGTTTTGCTCTCATCTTGCCATTGATCATTACAGGATATTCAAAGGCACTTTCTTTCAAGTAATTCTCGTCAAAGACAGGGAAAGTGGACTCAGTAAGCGAGCTTGAATGTCCTAAAAGACTCCAAAGTTCTTCCGCGATATGAGGTGCATAAGGAGAAACCAACAAAGCCATAGGTTCCAAAATCTTCCGCTTATTGCATTTCAAAGCAGTCAGTTCATTCACGCAGATCATGAAGCTAGAAACAGAAGTATTGAAGGAGAAGTTGGCCATATCTTCCTCCATTTTCTTCAATGCTTTATGAAGGGCTTTGTATTCTTCTTTGCTTGGCTCAGCATCCGAAACTTGGAATTCACCAGAATTGCTGTGATACAGATTCCAAAGCTTTTTCAAAAACTTGTATACTCCGTCGATTCCATTCGTATTCCAAGGTTTGAATTGCTCCAAAGGACCCAAGAACATCTCGTACAATCTCAAAGTGTCAGCTCCGTATCGTTCAATGATATCGTCAGGATTGACTACGTTGTATTTCGACTTGGACATTTTCTCCACTTCCAATCCGCAGATGTATTTGCCATCTTCTAAGATGAATTCTGCGTCCGCCAAATCGGGTCTCCAAGCTTTGAATTTTTCCAGATTCAGCTGGTCATTATAGACAATATTCACGTCTACGTGAATTGCAGAAGTTTCGTATTGGTCTTTCAATCCGTAACTAACAAACTGATTGCTGCCTTTGATTCTGTAAACAAAATTAGATCTTCCCTGGATCATGCCTTGGTTGATCATCTTCTGGAATGGTTCGTCAACGCTCACTACTCCAAGATCATACAGGAATTTGGTCCAAAATCTGGAATATAATAAGTGTCCAGTTGCATGTTCGGATCCTCCGATGTACAAGTCTACAGCACCCCAATAATCCGTTTTTGATTTTTCTGCAAATGAAGTTTCATTTTTCGGGTCGGTATATCGGAAGAAATACCAGCTAGATCCTGCCCAGCCCGGCATGGTGCTTCTTTCCAAAGGATATTCTCCATCAGGCGTTTTGTAATTCCAATCTTTTGCGCGGGCAAGTGGAGGCTCGCCGTCCTCAGTTGGTAAGTATTTATCTACCTCTGGCAAAACGAGAGGCAAGTCTTTTTCTTCTATTAAATAAGGCAAACCTTCTTTGAAATAAACGGGGAGTGGCTCGCCCCAATAGCGCTGGCGAGTGAAAATTGCGTCGCGCATTCGGTATTGGACTTTCCCTTTTCCTATACCTTTTTCTTCCAAAAACTCAATGGCTTTATTAATGGCATCTTTCATGTAAAGATTGGAAATAAAGCCTGAATTGATAATCAAGCCACCCTTTCCAGGGAACGAGCCTTCTTCCATGGATCCTTCGATCACTTGGCGGATTTCTAATCCAAAATGCTTGGCAAAGTTGTAGTCTCTTTCGTCATGGGCAGGCACAGCCATTACGGCTCCTGTGCCATAACCAGCCAATACATAATCAGCAACCCAAACCTGGATTTCTTCTCCGTTAAATGGATTAATTGCATAGGAACCTGTGAATGCTCCAGAGATGGTTTTGACATCACTCATACGCTCACGTTCCGAGCGGTTTTTCGCAACCTCTATGTAAGCTTCTGCTTTCTCCCGTTGGTCTTCTGTAATCAAGGCTGCTGCCAAGTCACTTTCTGGTGCCAAAGCCAAATAAGTCACACCGTATATTGTGTCCACACGAGTGGTAAAGACTTTAATTGTTTGTTCGGAATCTTTTACTTGGAAAACCACGTCAGCTCCAATGGATTTTCCTATCCAGTTCCGCTGCATTTCCTTGATTGGCTCAGACCAATCTACTTTTTCCAAGCCTTTCAATAAGCGGTCTGCATAGGCGGTGATTCTCATTGACCACTGCATCATTTTCTTGCGCTCTACAGGATGTCCGCCTCGCTCAGAAAAACCGTCTTTTACTTCGTCATTGGAAAGAACTGTCCCCAAAGCCGCACACCAGTTTACGGTAGTTTCTGCCAAAAATGTTAATCTGTATTTTAGAAGCATTTCCTGCTTCTCTTTTTCGGAGAAAGCGTTCCAATCTTCAGCTGTGAATTTTGGTGTTTCGTCATCTGAAACAGCCTTTACAGTTGAATTTCCTTCTTTTTCAAATCTGGAAATTAATGAGTCAATTGACAATGCTTTGTCAGTATCCTGATCATAGTAGCTGTTAAAAAGCTGCATAAAGATCCACTGGGTCCACTTGTAATAGTCTGGATTGGAAGTTCTCACTTCCTTGCTCCAGTCGAATGCAAAACCAATGTTCTTTAATTGCTCTGTATATCGGGTGATATTTTGCTCTGTAGTAATGGCTGGATGTTGCCCAGTTTGGATAGCGTATTGCTCTGCAGGAAGGCCAAAGCTATCGTATCCCATAGGGTGAAGAACGTTGAAACCCTTTAACTTTTTAAATCTGCTGACGATATCAGATGCAATATAACCTAGCGGGTGGCCTACGTGAAGGCCTGCTCCCGAAGGATAAGGGAACATGTCTAGAGAATAGAATTTAGGTTTATTAGGATTTACC